>Ga0115008_10002208_pt1 | contig 16132 bp, 13 predicted proteins | sample FraStrMetagenome_FD_87164 | JGI IMG/M metagenome (GOLD analysis project Ga0115008, IMG submission 87164) | Marine eukaryotic phytoplankton communities from Arctic Ocean - Fram Strait ARC3M Metagenome | ecosystem: Environmental > Aquatic > Marine > Oceanic | place: Fram Strait | collected...
AAACACCAATCGTCAGCCAAAATCAAAAAAATGATCAAAATGCACGTGGGTTGATGACACCACTATGCTCAGGTCGGTAGAGGCCACGACTCTTAATCTAATAACGATGTGAGTGTAGTATATAGTGTTGTGAAGTAGTGTAATTAATGTTGTTGCTGTGAATTTATTTTATTTTATTATATTTTGTGGTGTTGTGTGAAAAAGAGATCAGGATGTGTGTGTGTATAAAAATAAGTAAAAGGTAATTTGACACACATACGTATTATCCGAACATTGCTATCCGAACATTGCATGTGCATGAATCTTCAAACCTTACACGTGGCATTGTAACACATATAAGAATATTACATGAATCTCCACTAACATATGCACACAAACATACACTTCTCGTATAAAAACACACACATGACACTTATACGCCTGGCATTACGGATAAAGCGAAAAGAAAATTGTGTTGCCTGGAAAAAGAGTGCTTTGTATCTTACGCGTATGTCTAGGGACCATTGAAGCAGAAATATGCGTATTAATTTTTATATTTAGCAAAAAACACATTTCCTAACTTATTTCAATAGATCTACTAATCATACATAATTATATAGTTGCAAATCAAATATATACATACGCAATTTGTACAAGTTTGGGATAAATCACAGTGGTAATCGATTACATATCTTCGATGACACTTAGGATTGACGCACCATTATCACCATCGAAATTCACATCGATACTTTTCGCATTTGTATCATCAACTCTACTGTTGATGTCTTTCCAAAAACGCTATTGCCACTTACTATGCTGGCGATGAATTCCCTGACTTCATATTTGGAAAGAGCCCCTCTTTTCAAGGTAATCGACGAGCATGAGCATCGCACCAGCACCACCCGCTGCAAGCACCACCTGACCTATCCCCGCAGAAATTTTCGCCGGTATGAATTGCGTCAATTTCAGAGTAACGATTATACTACTCAGGCCAATGCTCGTGGCGCCAACAAGAGCCCTGCGTATTGGAACTTTCACGCCAAAAATATTTTTTGTCTTCTCTTGAACTTGATACCGATGCATTTCTTTTTTCTGACCCTCATCTTTGGTGAAGACATCATCATGCAATTCTTGTCCCGAATCTTGAGAGCAATCGTTCATCCGTTTTGATCTAGAACTCTCTGCTTGTTCCAGTCCTAGTGTATCCTCAACGCCTCTATGATGAGGCAATGAAAAGCTTATTACACTAACGCTTTGATCTTCAAAACTAGGAATTTGACGCGAATTATGTGAGTCCTCAGGTACGGGTGCCGACCTGAACTTATGCCCCTTTCCAACATGATCCTCGAACAAAAGAACATCACCCGCTTGAAAAGTTCTTACTTCATGATCGTTTCCTGAAACTACAACTTGCAAAGGATGCAAACAAACAATCATTTGTGGCTCCACAAAGGTATTCCAAACAGTTTCCGCCTTAGCTGGAAAATGTCGAATCGTCATATGCCGTATCGCTAACTGCTCCGTTAACGAACCAAGAATCGGACCACAATCCGTGAACGGAATATGCGACATGGGATCACTCGCAAAGTAACTCAACCCATCCTCTTCCGATACAATCACATGGGCAGCCAACGTAAACCCTTCCGGTGGCAAATACGACATACCAGCATTATCAAGATTGCTCGAAAGACGAATCGTTGCAGATGCAAACGACGACGACGACTCATTGTAACTATTACTCATATTATCACTGTTCGCTTTTTTGACACCCACAGCAGCAGCCGTTCCCCACACCGATCCATTCCCCATGGTTCTATGCTCATCTCCCTCATAACGATGAAGTTGCTGCTGTTGCTGCTGTTGCTGTTGCGATGGTTCTTCACCATGGTCCTTGTCATGATCCATACTATCTTCTTCCAATGGAACGTTGTTACTGTTATCATGCATCGCATCCGCATTCGCATCCAAAGACGAGGAATGTTCCCCAATGAAGGAAGGATCCGAACTGCCGACGTGATCCATTACAGACCATATTATCGTGAGGTAGGAGAGGATGATGGATCGTTTTCGAGGATGTTGGGATGTCATTATTGGAAAGATGGATGTGGACGTGTTGTATGGAAAGATGTGGAGGGATGTTCCTGTACGTAGTAGGATACATGTATTTACATAATAATATATTATGTGATGAGGATGAGAGATGAGATGATGTTTTCTGCTTTCTGCTTTCTGCTTTCTGCTCTTTCCCTTGTGGGATTTTGAGACCACCACAGGTACACACATCATTATACACACACACACATAATATATATATATATGTTTATAATGTACCTGGTACGTAGACCTCGTGTCATGTCCATGTCACATGTCACATGTCATGTATCAAGTTGTCATGTTGGGATTTGGGATCCCAGCAGCAGCACAGTAGCAGTAGCTGTAGCAGTCAGAACACACAACACAACACAGTTTCCGGGTACCGAAGTTTATTTCCCAACTTCCTCTCTAAAATAAAATACCGGTATTCTAAAACCGAAATGGATTGATTACCTTCAAACAAAAGGATCTAGCAACTAGCAACTAGCAACAGATCAGCGAAAATTTGTATGCCGATGGCTTAATCTGTTTCTAATTTAGTTGCAGTGCCAGATGTGAATCAATAACAACATGTCTTGCCATCGTTCTAGGTCCGAGCAGTGGGATGGGATGAGTATTATTGGCATGGGTGCCATATTCATGGTGCCATATTATTTTTCCTGTTCTGATTAGATCTCGAACCTAATGGACCAAAGCCTTTACATTTACCCTCGTGGATACTTGAACTACAATCTTGCCTAGCTCTTTCTTTAGTGATGGGTGATGGGTAGGTCTTTTAGTGGCCCTCCAACTCGTCAAAGGATAATTGATGAACGTTTCGCATCATTCTCCAAACACATCACTCGAGAAGCGCTCGGTTGCTGTCTTCGATTTGTGGGCGAAGCGAGTGATGTGTTTGGAGATTCATGGGAAACGTTCATCGATATATCCTTTGACGAGTTAGAGGACCGCTACAAGACTTACTCATCACTAAGAGAAGAGTTAGACAAGATTGTAATGGGTGTGTCACTTTTTGCTCGAAGGGCATCGGATGAATGGGGTAAGGCGATCGCAAGCTAAGGTATCGGGAGAATGTTTATTTATATTGAGCTTTCCAAAGGCTGATGCTGTTCCGATACGACAAGAATCGTGATGAAATAATTGAAAGTAGAGTAGATCTTTGACAGCTTGAGAGTAAATTTTGGGCGGGAACATTACCGGTACGTGGCTTTGCTTCGACTGTATTAAGGAATTTTGGGTATCAAAGTAAAGCGCTTTTATATGCGATTGTCGTCGTCTATTCCTAACTACCTGTATGAAAGTCGTTGGTGTCTACCGTATTTTGTGGAAGTCAGAGGGGGTAGCGTTACCACTTGAGAGATCTCTTCTATTTGATGCAATTTCGGCTCATCATATTGATATCGATGATCATGTCAGGCTATCAGATGGAAAGGACAGCGTCGATCATATGATTTATCAGATTCGTTGACAAAGTCGAGCATTACGACAATCTTGCACATTGCCTCTATTATTTCCTGGATTGGAAAATAAGAAAGACGTTAGAACTCAGTTTGACTTGCATCGGCTCGTATCTATCAAGACGAGGCATCGCACTGGTGTAATCATACACAAAGAAAGAATTAATCCGTTATCAAGAAAAATAAATGCTAGACTGATAAAGGGGATAGCGTGGATTTGGACAATACATGCACTCAAAGAAGAATTTTGAAGAAAAGGCCTTGTTTGCTGCTTCGAAGTCATACTGAAATTCCGCACATAGGACGAGCATTATTTCGCCGTGTTTTGCCGAATTTGGACCGATTCCATAACCTTTAATATAAAGATAAATCTATCAACTTACCATGCATTGTCGCAGACAAAGACAACGTGAAAATGATTAAAAATTTGGCATTTGAAAAAGAGGTTTATTTTCATTAGCGGATTCTCAAATGAAATTGAGACAATTAAATCCAAAAATGCCAATTCCTGGTTGAGTTTGACTCCAAGTGATGTCGATGGGACGCTGGTCAGTATTAACGGTGTTACCTGCGGCAAGGTTCTAGTGAATGTGGGTCCTCCTACAGATAAATTGTCTACCAAAGTTGTGGCATAAACTCTAAATATAGTAACCTATAATTTATTCACATCCTTTCAACAATAAGGGACTCTAACAGTATGAAGATAGGTTTTCGTTTTTGTTTGATCATGTAATCATGAGTTCAACATCCAATTCTACGAATTACCGGGTTGTTTAATGTTTCAGTATACAGGGGCAAAACAAAAGGGTTCTAGCAAGATTTGGAAAAAAAATTAGCAAAGTGCTGACTAGATAAAAATGAAGCCAACGACCGACGTAAATTTATTCTATTCTGAAAGTCCCGAAGAATATGAATTCTTGAGTGAGCTGTATGACTTAACATTGGAAAACTTTTACAGCTGGTATTTCTCACCTATTTCTCCCAACAAACAACTCGACCCTGCAAAATATTCCTTGAAACATAAACCTGTAGTACGAAAGCAATTATGACGCAATTTCTTCAACGAAACGAATGTTTTGTTTGCTCAAAAGAAATCTATCATGTTGCGATAATTCATTCCCGCAATAAATGTACCACGTGAAAAGAAAATTGTTTGGAAAAATACGGGCATGATTCATTGCAATGTAAATTTATATTTTATTGCCTATTTTGTTAGATGTACATCCTGAACTTATTCTGATGCTATATCTAAATAAAAATATTTAACATCCACAACTTTTCGCATCATCAATGTTTGCCGGAGCTGCGGATAGCTTTATGTCAACCATGTTCGAGTTTGATGACCCAGCTTGAGTGCTCTTCGTTCCATTACCATTTGCAGAGTCTACAGTACCAGGGAGGCTTAACGCCAGTTTACGAAATAGAGACTTCACATTGTATCCTGCTTTTGCGCTACATTCGACGAATAGCAAGCCATCCTTCGCTGCCTTTTCTTCAGCTTCTTCAGTGCTCACTTGTCTCTTTTCCGCGCCCAAGTCTGTTTTGTTGCCAACGAGACATATTACAACATCATTACCGCGTTCACCTCGTACATCTTCAACCCATTTCGAAGTATTCAAAAATGAAGCACGATTTGAAACATCGTAGACAACAACTGCAACTGATGAGTCTCGAATATATGATGGAATAAGAGATCGAAAACGTTCTTGCCCCGCAGTGTCCCATAATTGAAGTCGCACCGTTCGATCTTCTAGATACATCGTCTTAGACAAGAAATCAATACCAATAGTCGCCTGATAGTGCCGATCGAAATTATCATACATAAACCTGGTAATAATGGAAGTCTTCCCAACATTCTGATCTCCTAAAAACACTAACTTGTATTTCGCTAGGGGGGTTAAATTTCGAGCCGCCGAACTGGCACCACTGCGCACACTGGATCCGCTTATACCACGACGTTTTTCATTCGGCGAAGGAGTTGACATTATTGAATATATTTAGGACGTTTAAAACCGATACTAAAATCGTTGAAGGTAAATGAGGAAGATATCACTTTGCCTCACTGATATGGTCGGAGACAAGACTAGTTGGTATCGGACGAGGACAAATAATAACAGTTATCCAACTTGCCAACGCGACGACGAGACGTGTGTGCAGGACTGAAGAAATGTATCAACAATGAATGTCTAAGTGCAAAATGCGATGATCGAGTAACCTAACACTTCAGAGTTGGAAAGAGGCATTGCCTATGTGGGGGCTTCGGTTGAACGCGTGTGCTCAAACGCTTGGGACTCGGGAGACATACACGATATATGAGAATTACATAGGTTTTGTTGTAAAGCTACCTATGCTTTTCTTATTTCTTAGATTTTTTCGCAAGACTTTTTTTCCTTCTCTATGATGGAGAATGGAGATGTGCCCGTGTACTGCATACCGGTATGTGTGTGTGTGTGTGTGTTGAAAAAACGTGTGGATCTTTTCTACTTCTCACGTTTCACGTTGCTCCAATGCTTTCTTGTTCTCTTCTAAAAATGCATTGATGAATGACGGCGAGTAAAATAATAAAATGTATTAATACTACGGCAGATAATGTTCGGCACTTAGATGCGAATTCGAAAACATATAAAGCATTGTTGTTGCTTACTTCATTATTGTTCGCAATGTTGATTCATCAATCACCAGGAAATGATCGATGTGTAACGAGCGCAACCAGCAAATATATTAACATTGTGTAAAACGGAAATTAAAATGAAGGGAAATGAAATATTTTCGCGTGGTTCCTCTGTGAGTCAAACTCCATCGTCAGTACTTTCTTCTTGTATTTGAGCAAGTAGGCCATCTTCACTATCGGTATCGTTTTCAAGCTTTGATTTGACTTTCTTGTTGACTGCGTACAATATGCCGAACAAAAGTAAACCACTTCCGGCTGAAATTAAAGTTATTTCAGCGATATTGAGGTTATCTTCCTAAAAATGATCAATTGAGAAAGAAATGCGATAAGACAGTGATCAAAAATAGACATTTGCGGACACTTGCCTCTTCATTTTGGGATGCTGGAACGTTTAGTGGAACAACAGTTGTCGGAAAGATGATCAAGTTAGGGCTTGGTGTACTATTTAAGTGTGGACCGTCGGAGGTGCGAAAAGCAGCAGATGGGATTATAGTCGGACTTTTATCTGCAGCGAATGGACTATCGTTTCTGCTTGGAGGTGTGAGAAAAGATGGAATATTGGACACTGAAGGTCGGGCACTCAACGACGGTTCTGAAGAAGGTGAAAGAGAAGGCTTTCTTGAGGGTTTAAGTGTAATAGTCGGTTCTGTGCTTTGCGATGGCTCTGTAGACAGGTTTGGAAAAACAGATGGTTCAATCGATGATTCTGATGAAACAGATGGTTTGAGACTTGACGACGTTTTCGTGGAAGGGGCATAAGAAAGAACTGGATCGGGACTCAATGATGGCTCCGTGGAAGGAATGCTTGAAAAAGATGGCTTATTGCTTAGGGACGGTTCTTTAGACGGATAAGCAGAATCTGATGGATTTACGCTCGAAGATGGTTCAGAAGAGGAAATATCTGAAATAGGTGATTCATTTGAAATAGAAGGCTTATCGGAGGGAATTTTTGGTCCGTACTCGCTTGTCGTTGGAATGAAGGATGGACTCATTGGTCCGAACGTGGGTACATCATTCGGAGTTGCAGAAGGATTCTTTGTCGAATAATCACACATATCTTTGGCGGACTTGCCTGTCGACTTGCTACTTTTGGTACTTTTCGATGATTTACTTCTTTTACTGGATTTACAGTAATTCTTCGGCTTTGGATTTCTCTTGGACGAGTTGCTACTCTTCGCTCTACGTAAAACATTTGCAGGTACCATGTTGTGACTGCTTGGAATGTCCAGCGTCACGGCTCTGTCGATGGAACGATTTGGCTTCTTTCTTGAGAGGTCATCTTGCCTGGAGCAAACCTCGATGGCAACTGCTACGAGTAGAATGAAAAGGATAGAGATGTATGATTTCATATTTGTGAACAGTTCATTTGGTATATTGTGAGATGGGAACGATCTGTCGATTTTCATTTTATTTCGATGGCGAGAGAGGAAATGGATAAACGGCGGAACACGATTGAGCAATATTAGCTGTTTTACTGTTTGCCTGGAAACTTCGATATTTTTACTCAACACCGGTCCCCATTAGAATGCTGGTTCTTCAGAGTATTTCTAACGATATAATGGGTCTTCCTACCGAAATAGCTTTACTTTTTACAGTTTACTCGAACGCGTGTTATTCAATCTCGAGTTCTATTTGGGTCCTGCGGTAACTGTGAATATGTATGAGTGCGGTCTCCTGTTATGCACATACATCATTCTGATTTTTGACCTAAAGAAATCACATGATACACATAATGTAGAATAAGGAACGACGCTTGTAAGATGTTTCTTGTGCGCATATCTTTTGAGATAAGCGAACGTTGAAAGTATTGGCGCTATGGACTACATAATGCGCGCACCTCTTATGATTTGGGAGATAGTATTACTTGGTATTGCATGTGAAGTAAACTTCGATCACTGTACAAACATATTGCATTTGGAAGGAGGTATTTTATGGTATTTGTTTTCATCGTGTGCATTCAATATTTTCAAAGTTTTCAGATGTCATGAAGTTATATCCTGTTAGTTTAGATCGTGACAGCTGGATCAGCGCGCGACGTTTTGGAGGCACGGAGCAGAGTAAATGAGGGTTGTATCACTTTGAGAAATGGGTGTCACTGAGAGTGGAAAACGCATGTACAAGTGAAGTTTGAAACGATCTTGCGTAATGTGTAGACTAAATCTAAAGGCAATCCTTAAGATGGTTGAACTTTCCGGCTGAGACAGTTTTCCAAAACTTGTCTCAGCTGTCGAATTCGTTGATTTTCTTTCTTAAGACAGATTTATGAACTTTGGCTGAGTTTCAGCTTTAAGTTCAGCCGGCTGAAGTTAAGTGTGCACGCTTTGCACTACATTCACATCCACACAAATTCCTTTCAACTGCATTTTACAAACAAATGTAGCTGGATATACCGTGCCAAACAATAATCTTTCAGTAACAAGTTATACTCAATAGTATTTGAATAATGTTGATGTGTATGGGGTTCCTTTCTTTATCGATTGTGTCGTCACACTTTGAACATGAAGGGGTGGATCGATGAATAAAAAACAATGGTGGGTGGTGCTTCTTCTATTTCATCCATTGTATCGCACATTCTGAGTCATGGAAGTATGATATCGGAGTGAAATCGGGTGTTACTTGTTGACGCTTTTTATATGCATGCAGAATGATTTGATTCCTTGTAAGAGTCTGAAGTTCCAAATAGGGCGCATAAATTACGTTCCCACATTAAGACAAATGTAGATTGAAAGAAAGGGAACAGCAATAAGTCTTCTTTTTCTGATGAGAGAGATTTTGACAATCTTGCAGCCATTGAAGTCCACTTTCTTCGGAAGATGAGAAGATGATTCGAATGAGTTCAACTAGAAGCTCCCGGATTCGAGAGAAATGTTTGTATTTATAGATGTAAATTCAGTAGTATTGTCTTCTTCTGAAGCTTTCAATAGATCATATTGCGTTGAAGAAGATGTGATGCTTCGCGATACTGCTTGCATGAACTGGCCAATTGTCAAATACTTCGAAGTTCGAAATAACCAAAAGTTCTTTTGCTTCTGACATGTGAATACATGTACGACGTACATGTAGTAAACCCTGGAATTTCCAGCATTACGACCACCGTGCCATCGTGCCAAGTGCCAAGGCCCTGCCGCTGCCGCCTGACGCTGCCGCTTATGTATTCTCATTACATGTATTTGGTTGATTGGACAGACAGACCGACAGTTTCTGACCTCGGATTGGACACCCACATAATTTTGCCATTACGAATCGAAAAATTTCCATTTGCCTCTAAGCTCTCAAAGTATTCTTGAACTGTTACTACCATGTCTTCTCCATCGTTTATCATTACCTTTGTACGTATGTGTTGCGTATCATGAATATCTTATGAACGGCAGATGGAATCTTTTTGAAGTAATCGTGTTTTTGTTGAGAGCTGTGATATCTGACTCTAACCTCCGCGAAATTCTTTTTTAATGATCTACGACAGAGCCGCAACTGAGACGGTGGTCTTCAAGAGTTTGAAACAGCAAAAAGCTGTGTTGAGGCCGTCTTTCCTGGAGCTGAGATTAGTAGTAACAGGGTTGATAAATATCCAATCAAGGTCACCGTTGCAGCGAATGTAGAAGGCTCGGAACAAGTTGTTTGGTCAGGACGGCAACAAGATTTGTTCAGAAAGTATGCTTCCAAACGTAACAAAGCGATGAACGAGATCAAAACGAATCTCATGGTTTTAAAATAAGCTTTCGAATAGATACGAAGACGGCGATGCATGTATGAAACGAACTCTCTTCGCATTGTTACAATCGAATGATATTTGATTTAGTCGCACCTAATTTCAAATTGACATGATGTAGATCTAAGAAATTTTGTTTCCTCATGTGTCTTCTTTAGGATAATCTATAAAGCATATTATTAATGATATCCTTCTTTCGGGTATGGAAACAAAACTTGTTTTTTCTGCCGGGTGTGGACTTTGAAGACTATATCATGAAATGATTTTGAAACAAAATTAAGTGACATCGTTACATTTCTTTCATCTTTCCACTACAATTTTATTCTTCCCGTCTTCTTTGAATTCCTGGCATCTTATTAGTACGTTGTATAGTTCTGCGAGTTTAATGATTGTCGCACCCGTATTAGGTATTAGTCGTTGACGATATATGTATCACTAACCGTATATGATGTAGATTTAATTCTCATTTCCTAATGTGTCGCCTATGCTAATATATAAAGTAAAACAATTAATGATATCCTTCTTGAAAAGTGGAAATGAACTTGATTTTACCAGCGGGTGTGGAGTCCGAAGAAGAAATTATGAAATGATTTGAAACAAAATTCAGTTACGTTGGTACATCTCTTGTATTTTTTCTCTGTTTTTGTCGGCTTCTGTCTTCTTAGCATCATTACAGTATGTCGTACAGTTATGCGATCGTTCTATCCGTCCCACTTTCACGAATCGTTGCCGATATATGTACTACTAACCCTAAAGCTATACGAAGAAGGATCTCCAATGTAGTCGACGAATTCTTCTATTGTAGAGCGACTTCATCACTACTTTAGATATAAGTAGACATCATTTGAAAAAAATCTTATCATTAAGTTGTAGTTAAATAGCAGTAGTGAATGTGAAATGAGAAAACAGTCAAATTATTCCTCGATGTCCTCTTTCCCCAAACCCAACAGATTGTCGATTGTTTCGATAGCGCCCTGCAATGTCAACAACCGACTCAGAAGCTCCATATCACCAGCCAACTAACATAAATGGTACTTGCTCTATCACAACGTTTGCAATTTATGTTTCCATAAATCACATACTCTTTTTCCTTTTTCATCCTTTTTCATCGAATTATGCGTTCGATAAAATTGGATTGAATATTCTTTAATTTATATTCTTAGAACCATCCCTTCTTCTTCGGTTTCTCGGGCTCCGGTGGGGGAGCCTGCTGACCGGCAAAAAACCTATCAGAGGAATCATCATCCTTCACATACCAGAAATACTGAGCCATGGGAATGATGAACGATCCAACCACTAGAACAGCCAAGAGAGCAGTGTACTTTCCCTTCTTGCTCTTCGTTTCCTTGGCAGGCTTGAACGTCGAACGAGCATCATCATATTCCTGAACAAGATCCACCTCATAGGTTCCATACACACCCTCACGGGTCACCTTCTCGGCTACGACGGTACTCGGGAGAGTGTTGAAGTCCATGACGGCTTCGGCAGGTGGTGCAGCAATGTTCGAAGCGATGGTTAAAGCAGCAAAGGAGGCTGCAGCTGCGTTCTTCAAATCAGGTAAGTTCACTTTCTTATTGTTAATGCCAAACGCATCACTCGAGGCAGCAAGGAGGGCGACGGTGGCAGTGGACTTGAAGATCTTCATGGTTATTCTGTCTGTAGGAGGTATTATCACAATGGAAATGCGATTACGTACTGCTACCGCATCTGCCTTCTCTATCAATCCGCTGATCGCTGATGCCGACCTCGTGACGTGGTCTTTTTGCCAAATTAGCCAACAAATTTCTCTTTGAGTTCTTTCCGTTGGAATTTAGGTTCTGGTTTTCAAGTTCACATTTATCCACCCCACATACTCGTACATATACTCTGGCAAATGCATTGTACACAGGTATACGGAGGTATATTTTTTATTTTATTAACTTCTACTCTTGTACCAGGTATAAATTACTTTGTATTATGTGCTAGTAAGTGCAATTGTACAGATGTACCGGTATTCCGATTCTGATTCGGGCTCCCACTCAGCTATATTTCGGAGGATTTCGTTGGACACGAAAAGTTTTAATTTTAGTGCGATATTCGAACTGTTTGGCTCTCTCACTCGAAGACTACAAACCAAGTCACCTTCATCAATTCCTTGTTATTGCTGTTTTATCTGTCGCCGTCGTTGCATTGTCAGGAGTAATTAAATTATTTTTTCCATTGCATATCGTTGGTTGAGTCTTGAGCAAAATTTGAGGTTTAAATCTAGGAACAGTCATATTAAAAATCACGAATCATAATGAGTTCCTTAAATGCCTCCGTCAACGCAGCCTCTGCACTCAAGGATGAGGGAAACGCATTTCTCTTAGACCATTTATACACAGAGGCCGTCAAGAAATATAGCGAGGCTATTGAGGTCATTGGCGACGAGACTGCCGACGATGAGACGAAGAAGTTGCTCGCTATTTTTTTGTCGAATCGGGCACAGGCGTATATTAAGACGGAGGCCTATGGTTTGGCCGTTCGCGATGCATCTAGCGCTATTAAGGCAGATCCGAAATATCCTAAGGGTTACTATCGCCGTGCTACTGCAGGTAAGATTGTTTATACATTGAAATAATGTTTCGTTGGTGTGAGCTATCGTCGATTGTGCTCAAGGTTGGAATTTTTGCGCTTCCGTCGTCATTGCATAATTAACCCTGTGACTGTATATTATAAATAGAGTTTGCTTTGAACAAACCAAAGGATGCTCGGAAGGATTTTCAAGTGGTATGCAGACTTCGACCTAAAGATAGGGATGCGAGAGCGAAACTGGTAGAGTGTGAAAAGGCAGTAAAAGAGGCAGCATTTGCTTTGGCCATTGAAAGTGAAGAAAGTATTCCGTTGAGCAGCACAATGGATTTTACCACAATAAGGATAGAAAATTCCTACGATGGCCCTCATCCCAACAAAGAAACAATTGATTTTGCACCAAGTGAACTCGAAGACGAAAAGATGATGTTTATGCCTGGAATGTTACCATTGGATTTTGCTATGGCTGCAATAGAGCGGTTCAGAAATCAAAAGCTCATCCATAAGCGATATGTTACAGCCTTATTGATTAGCTGCAAAAAGCATTTTGATTCGCTTCCTTCGCTACTTCGAGTTAAGGTACCAGAATTGACACCTGAAGATTTACATGGAAAACTTGGTGATGTCCCGCGAATTACTTGTTGTGGTGATACACATGGACAATTTTATGATGTTTCAAACATATTCAAACTTAATGGTTATCCATCAGCGAGCAACCCTTACATCTTTAACGGAGATTTTGTGGATAGAGGATCTTTCAGCGTAGAGGTAATACTTACGTACTTGCTCTTGAAGTTGGTTTGTCCGGAAGGAATTTATCTTTTGCGAGGTAATCATGAGACTAAAAATATGAACAAGATATATGGATTTGAAGGAGAAGTGAAAGCGAAATATGATGGGCTTATATTTGACTTGTTTTTGGAGGTTTTTTGTGCACTGCCACTAGCCGCTGTGATAAATGATAAGGTGTTTGTCACCCATGGTGGCATTCCAAGTTATCCCACAACCCTTAAGGATATCGAAGGTATCAAACGCGGTCGTGAACCAGCCGATTCTGGTCTCATGAGTGATCTCTTGTGGTCGGATCCTCAACCTTTTAAGGGTAAAACTCCCTCGAAACGTGGAATAGGTTTTAGTTTTGGTCCGGACATCACTTCGCAATTTCTTGAAAGTAACAACTTGGAATTGTTAGTCAGAAGCCACGAGGTCAAGGACGAAGGTTACCTTGTAGAGCACGATGAAAAATGCATAACAGTGTTCAGCGCACCAAATTACTGTGATCAGATGGGAAATAAAGGAGCATTTATTCATTTTTCTCATGACTTGGTTCCTAACTTTACGAAATTTGAATCCGTTCCGCATCCAGATGTGAAACCCATGGCATACGCAGCAGGAATGGGTGGTCTTTTTAGCCCGTAATTTAGGCGAAAGCTAAAATAAATTAAATTCAGCTCGGATATTTGAAGATGATTGTTATAAGATAAAGTAGCTGATGATTAAAGAGGTGAAATCAGGATCCCAACGACTGGGGTAAGGCTGTAAAAGCTTTGTGACTATCTGTTATTTAAGTTTAGCTTTTGCTTCTATTGACTTTTGAAGCAAAAATCTTAATCCTAAAGTAAAACATCAGCTAAGGTTTGATGAATTCAACACTGCGGGTTGCATTTCCCCCTTCCCCCGTTCCGCAAATCTGCTTCTGCCCATAAAGCCATACCTTCACACTCCACACGCGACGAATTTATCGTCTCAATACAATTGCTGAAATAGCTTATAATTTTAATCCCGGTGTTTATCAAAAAGCTCGCGATTTAGGCTTGAAATATGTATGTGATATTACTACAACCTATGCCGGCATTACGAGCCGTAAGCGATTATTCTCAAGGGTGTATTGTGTATTGTGTCCTTTCATCTTTTTGTCGCAGGGGATCGAAAAATAAATACCGGTAATACCATTTCCTTATATCTACGACTCTTCGCTAATATAGCCTTTTTGAAAGAATTAGCCATCATCTGCGCTTGCGTGACAATTGACAAGTGATGAAAATTGATAACTGATAACCATTCGTTTCTGTATTTGTGTATTGATATTTTTTAACCAATCTTCCTTACATTGAATCTCATATTTCAATGCATGGCTAAACGCTATAGTCTCACATTTCACCAACACAATCTATATTCATGAATAAGCTCTCTACATCTGTATCATCGAAAGATGTAGTGAAATCATCTTTAGAGGAAGTTGATAACCTCGCGATAAAGTTTGAAGATATGGTGGAGTCTCACTACTCGGAGCACGCTGCGGAAAAAAGCAACTTTGACTTTTTAGACGTAAAAAATACACTATATACGTCATATATTATAGATTTAATAAAGTACATTGATTGCATGGCGTGTAGATCTGCTGATTGTGAGAACGAGGATAATGAAAGGGAGCTTCAGGGGTGTCTAGTACGGTTGAATGAAATGCGAGTCGTATTGGACAAAATAAGACCTATGGAGAAGAAGTTGGCATATCAATTACAAAAGTTGGTGGGTATGGCAGATAACTTTTCGAAAGTTGCTGGAAATTACGAAAGAAACGAGGATGTTTACGAAGATAATGACAAGAAAGATCCTCTTTCTTTTCGACCAGATATGTCAGCAATGGATAGCAACAGCGAAGACGAAAACATTGGAGAGGAGATTAGGAATACTGATGATATGGATAGCAGTAGTGAAGATGGCAGCAAGAACTATGATGCTGATTTAAAAGCAGCTAAGGACGCTGCAAGTTCATCTAGGACAGAGGTGAGCGAACGGAAAAAGATTGGTGTGTACAGGGCACCACGGTTGTCTGCACTTCCATACGAGCATAAGGACACAGCGATTGCAAAATCGGAAAAGGCCCAGCAACGTCAGGTTATGCGCATGCGAAATAGCGAAGTTTTACAAACGTTGCGACATCAGTATAGCGATCGGCCCGAAGAAGATGACATTTACGGCGGTGCGAAGCTGGGAACGACGAAGGCTGCAGCGAGAAAGATGGCTGCGAAAGAAGCAGAAAAGTTGGATCTTGAAGAAAGTAATTTCATTAGATTGGGTGTCAATCGAAAAGATCGTAAGGCAAAGAAACAAATGGAACGAGAAGAGACGAACAACCTTAAATCACTAGCTGATTTGGGAAGTCTAACAAGTGGATTTACTTCTTTTCAGAGAAATAAGAAGTATGGACGTGAATCAAAAACAGAAATAGAGGAATCCTCGCTAAATCTTCATCATAGGAAACGTAAATCAAAAAGCAATACCAGTGAAAGAAAGGCAAAAAATACATTAATATCTTTGGCCTTTGGTGGTGTTGATAACAGTAACGATAGAAAGAAGAAAAACAAGCAAAGGAAATAAATTTCAAAACTTGACATCACAAGTTCCTGCGCAAACACTTATGCACTTCATATCAGGGTGCATAATTTATCTCACGACTAGATGTAAGAGATCAATTCTCACCATGATTTATTACTTATTTCACAACTAAATTAACTTCGACGTCTGTCAACACTACAATAGATTCTGTCGGATTCACAGACGTATTAAAATAATGAGAAAAATCACAAAAACACCAATTTTTGTTGCAAAAATCACAAAAACACCACTTTTGAATCGACATTTTATTTCTCTGTCTACTTATGACAACCT
>Ga0115008_10002209_pt1 | contig 16129 bp, 24 predicted proteins | sample FraStrMetagenome_FD_87164 | JGI IMG/M metagenome (GOLD analysis project Ga0115008, IMG submission 87164) | Marine eukaryotic phytoplankton communities from Arctic Ocean - Fram Strait ARC3M Metagenome | ecosystem: Environmental > Aquatic > Marine > Oceanic | place: Fram Strait | collected...
CAGATTGTTATGATGCAATTGACTTAGAGATATGGATGGACGGAAGAGGTTGTGATAACTCTGCAATCGGTGTGAGTGGTTGTTATGAACCATACACAAGGTTGGTTGCATAATGGAACTAACTTACTTAAAAGAAATTACAGATTGGTCTGAAGCAAAATGTCCAGTACCAAATCACACTTACATTGTAAACAAACAATTACAACTCGTAGGATATATCAAGACTGGAACTAAAGAAGAGATAATCTTCAAGTCTCCAATGAAACAGTTCTCAAAATCAAGGAGAAAATTCATAACCCTCAAAAGATAAACTTGACAATGGGTACCACTTTTTGGTATACTATAGTCTGAATCGGGAAATACTTAAAATATGACAAATCAAATCAGAAATCAAAAAGACCAACTTGCCAAACTAATGGCGACTGAAGACTTAACCATCGTACATAAGAAGGTGCCTACTGCATACTTCGATATGAAGAATAGAATACTATGTTGTCCTATTCTTAAAGACGATATCTCAAACGAGTTATACGACTTGTTCATGGGTCATGAAGTTGGTCATGCATTACACACTCCATATGAAGGTGTGCATAGTGCATTAACAGAAAACAGAACACTTAAAGGATATCTTAATGTTGTCGAAGACGTTAGGATTGAAAGAAAAATCAGAGAGAAATATCAAGGTCTTAGAAAATCATTCTATACAGCTTATAATGAGTTGATGGAAATTGACTTCTTTGGTATTTCAAAAAGAAACTTACAGGAACTTTCATTGATTGACAAAATCAATCTTATCACTAAGGTTGGTTCAAGAGTTGCAATCAAGTTAACTAAAGTCGAACAAGAATTCCTTGACTGGTCAATGAGATGTGAGACTTGGGATGAGGTTGTAGAATGTGCAACTGCAATTTACGAGTATTCTAAAGAGAACGAAACTAGAACTGAAGACGATGAAAAACTAGTTCCTCAAACACTTGACCTTGGTGATGAAGAAGACTCAGACGATGGTGAAGACTATGGTGACGAAGAAGACGAAGACGGTGAAGACGATGGTGACTCACAATGGGAAGAGTCAGAAGAAGACAACCTTCCCGACCTAGAAGAGAACGAAGGTTCTACTGATGGTCAAGGTGAAGAACAAGACATCGAAGAAGAGTCAGAGAACCAAGTAAAGAATACTGGTAAAGATGGTGGTGAAGGTGAGTCTTCAGACTATGATGATGAAAAAGGTGCCAGAGAGTCTATCACTGAACATGCAGCTCATAACAATGAAGAACAATTTATTTCTGAGGACAATGCAATTGTGACATTGATTGACCTTAAATCAAAATTTGATAAGAATAAGAACTACTCAGAAATGGTAATTGGTTACAAACAAGTTATCCAAGATTGGGATACAGAACTTTGGAATAAAGAATGTGAAGGGTCTTGGGAAACTGAAAGACTTGCAAAAATGGTTAAAAGAGGAAAAATCACTGCAAAGAAATTGACCGATAAGAACTCTAAACTTGTTCAACATATGGCGAAAGAATTTGAAATGAAACAAACTGCAATGCAAGCTTCTAAAGCAACGACTGGTAAAACTGGAAAGTTGGATATGAACAAACTTGCAAAGTATAAGATTGTTGATGATGTATTCAAGAAGGTTACAATGATACCCGATGGACAAAACCATGGTGTCAATGTTTTACTTGATTGGAGTGGTTCAATCAACAACCAGTGTTGTGACCTTTTAGAACAAACAATCATCCTAGTGCAATTCTGTAGAAAAGTTGGGATACCTCACAGAGTATATCTCTTCTCAGACACTTACATTTCTGAAGGTGATTACTGGTCAAGAGGTGAGTCATCTAGTCTTATTGAGATTTTCTCTAACGAGATGTCTTCAAGAGATTACACTACAAACTTAATCAATGTTTCAAGTTTGTGGAACAATTTCTTTTCAAACAGAAGTTCTTACAGACACTTTGAGAAGTTCCTAGTAAAATGGAATACATGGTTTGATGGTATTGATGTAGTTGATGGAGAAGAGTCAAGATGGATTAACTTAGAGTCATGTGCAGCTCCTCAGAAATATAGACTTGGTGGTACTCCACTGGACAATTCATTACTTGCAATGAGAACTGAACTGGTTAAGTTTAACAAAAAGTACAATGTTGAGAAGTCAATCCTTACTGTAATTACAGATGGGTTTTCTCACCAGTCGGATGCATTTGAGAAATCTTCTGAAGAGACTTTAGACCAAGACGACCAAGAAAAGAATATTGACAGTGGTGATTATGGGTGGAGAAGAACAAGACAGACTAGAAAGTTTCAAGACCCATTCTCTAAAAAGTTATACACTTACTCAGACCAAACTGGATATTCCTCAAATGGTTTCGTACAAACTCAGAACTTACTGGACTGGATTTCAAAAGAGACTGGTGTGATTGTTACTGGATACTTTGTCTTCGAGACAAAAAGAGAGATTTATTCAATCAGTGGTACGGTTGACTTGGGTGACGTTGATGCCACTTGGAGACAAATGAGAAAAGAAGGTGTTGCAATCAAGTGTCATGGATATAACAAATTATTCTTGACTTCTGCCTCAACACTTGCGACAGATGGTGATGATGAACTTGATGAGAAATTTGTTGGTGCCAAGAAAGCATCAATATTAGCTGCATTCAAAAGAAACCAAAGAACCAAATCGACATCAAGATTTTTAACAAACGAATTTATAAAGGAGATTGCATAATGCAAATAGAAAGTAAAGATATGATGAATGAAACATTCATATTAGATAGAAATCAATATAACGATTTCACATATAGGGTTAACCTATTAAAAGACACCAAAGGTGTTGAAGCACCTTATCTTGTAGAACACGACTTTGTGCTAGACACATTTGAAGTGACACTACTTCACAAGTCATATGACTTAAACTTTGTTATGGGAGAATTAGTATGAGAGATACATTAAGAGTAGACGAGTCATATTACATAAACCACAATACAGATTACAGTGCATTTGCAGATGCCGTCATGGATGTCGGCCCTGCACCCTGTACACAATTTGATTGTCCTAGACAAAAACAATGTGCTATTGAAGCCGTAGAATGTAAAGCCTTTAGGTTTTGGACTAACAACGGTGGATTTGAGACATATAGAAAGAACAAGGGTATGGTATCAATCGAAGACCAAGTCGGAAAGTTGTTACAACCTTGCAAATAAACTTGACAGTGACTACCACTTTTTGGTATACTATACAAGATGAGAAAATAAATGATTTTAACGGAGACAAATATGAAAAATCAAAGAACCTATAATAGAAGTGAGTCCATCGTGATTGATGGTAAGGACTTCCATTTTACACCCGATAGGAAAGAGTTCCTAAAGACCCTTACGGAGTCTTTTCCGAAACAACTATCGTTCACTAAAGAGGACTTTAAATCAATTGGTGGACTGCCATATTGGGTTAAGTCTGCTAGATACAACTTCAAACAAGGAAGTGTGTTCAATCTTACTGCAGTAGTCAGTGGATACAATGGTGGTTACTCGGAGAATGTAACACCAATTACACCTAGTGTAGTATCTGCACCAATTCCTGCACAATCGATGTCACAAAACATGCCTGTTGCAGCTCAGACTCAACAAGTAAATGTTACGTCTGATATCAAAATCATTCCCGAAAAAATGAGTAACTATGTTCCTTTTGGACACTTTAAAGATGTTAAGAACATCATCAAGTCGAAGTTATTCTTCCCAATCTTTGTGACTGGGTTAAGTGGTAATGGTAAAACATTAATGATTGAACAAGTTTGTGCTCAGTTGAAGAGAGAGTGTTACAGAGTTAACATTACTATTGAGACTGATGAAGACGACCTAATGGGTGGTCACACTTTAGTCGGTGGTGACATAACTTTCAGAGAAGGCCCTGTCATCAAAGCGATGAGAAAAGGTGCCGTCTTACTTCTTGACGAAGTGGACTTAGGTTCTAACAAGTTGATGTGTCTACAATCAGTTCTAGAAGGTAAAGGATACTTTATCAAAAAGACTGGTGAGTGGGTTTCACCTAAAGAAGGTTTCACAGTTCTTGCAACTGCAAACACAAAAGGTCAAGGTTCTGATGATGGAAAATTCATCGGTACTCAGATTATGAATGAAGCGATGTTGGAAAGGTTTGCAATTACGATGCAACAAGAATATCCACCAGTGACTACTGAAAGGTCTATCCTTAAGAAGGAAATGGAACTTACAGGAACCGTTGATAACGAATTCTGTGAGAAACTAGTAGACTGGGCGGACATAATCAGAAAGTCATACTATGAAGGTGCGATTGATGATGTTGTTACGACTAGAAGGTTGGTTCACATAGTGAATGCATTCAGAATGTTTGGTGACAAACTTAAGTCAATCACAATGTGCATTTCAAGGTTCGATGAAGAGACTAGGAATTCAATCCTTGACCTTTACACCAAGATAGATGCGGGGGTTGATTTAAATGCAGAAAACCCTATTGACGAAATGGAAGACTAGGAGTATACTAAGGTATGTTCGGTAAAAAACCAAAACAAATAGACTACAAATACAACGAGGGAGAACTCTTAAAGGAGTTTTCCCAGTATGTAGACTCAACCTATGACCAGCATTACAGTCTGAACAAGTACCAAGCTACTGAGTTCATTATGGATGCAGGACATGGAGAAGGATTTACCATTGGGAATATTATGAAGTATTCTCAGAGGTATGGAAAGAAGGGTGGGAAGAATCGTGCCGACCTTTTGAAAGTTATCCATTACGGATTTCTTGCTTTAAATAACCACGATAAAACCCAACTTGCAGAAGCAGGTTACAAAAAGGAGACTAACTAGTGATGAAAATTAGTGATAATACAAGAGACGTTCTAAAAAACTTCTCAACCATAAATTCGGGTATACGAGTTAAAACAGGTAACAAGTTAGAGACCATTTCTAACATGAAAAACATTCTTGCAGTTGCAACTGTGTCTGAGGATTTCCCTCAAGACTTCAGTATCTACAACTTGCCAGAATTCTTAGGTGCAACATCCTTAATGGAGAACCCCGAATTTAATTTCGGTAGTGCATCATTAAGTATTAACGATGCATATTCAACAATGGATTACCATTATGCCAGTGAGGGTATGGTAACTGCACCCGAAAAAATTATAACAATGCCTGATACTGAGATTAACTTCGATGTAACAAGTGAATTGTTAGTAGACTTACAGAAAGCCTCAAGTGTATTAGGTGTGAATGACCTAGTATTGGAAAGTGATGGTACTACTGTATCCTTGACTGTCAAGGACAAGAAGAATGCATCTTCAAACACATTCTCACGAGTGGTAGGTGAAGGTGATGGAGTTTCGTATTCAATGAACTTCAAGATAGAGAACCTTAAGATACTTGCAGGAAATTATTCTGTAACAGTATCTTCTAAAGGTATTTCAAACTTTAAGAACTCTGATATTGATTTAGAGTACTTTATTGCACTAGAACCCGATTCAAAATACGGGTCTTAGGTCTAAATAGTTTTATGGGTTATTCATGTCTCTGAAAACCCATGGGAGTTACACCTTCTCATCATTCTACTGGGTGTGTAACGTAAAGAATTCGGAGGGGTTTTCTTTCTTTTTATTATGATGGAGTCAAAATGACAGAAGAGTTTTTATATGTGGAAAAGTATCGTCCACAGAATATCGAAGATACAATCCTACCTAGACAGTACAAAGACCAATTCAAAGAATTTGTAAAACAAGGAGAGATACCAAATCTCTTACTTAGTGGTTCTGCTGGATGTGGTAAGACAACCATAGCTAAAGCACTCTGTAACGAGCTAGGTGCAGACTTTATCGTAATCAATGGTAGTGATGAGGGTAGACTCATAGACACCCTTAGAACGAAGATAAAGAACTTTGCGTCCACTATGTCACTACAGGGTGGGACTAAGGTCGTTATCCTAGATGAAGCTGATTATATGTCTGCAGATTCCGTTCAACCTGCATTAAGAGGATTTATAGAAGAGTTCTCAAGTAACTGTAGGTTCATATTCACTTGTAACTACAAGAATAGAATTATACCTGCATTACACTCAAGAACAACTGTAATTGATTTCAAGATATCCCCGACAGAGAAACCTAAACTTGCCATGCAATTCATGAAAAGAGTTAAGACTATCTTGGATATTGAAGGGATTACTTATGATGATAAGGTAGTTGCAGAACTTATTACAAGATTCTTTCCCGATTTTAGACGTGTATTAAATGAACTTCAGAGATATAGTGTCAGTGGTACAATCGATTCGGGTCTTCTGTCATCTTTAACCGAAGAAAAGTTTACTCCTTTAATAAATATGTTACAGGAAAAGAACTGGGGTGCAATGAGAAAGTGGGTCGGTCAGAATAGTGACCAAGACTTCACATCGTTATATCGTAAAGTGTTCAATGCACTTGAAGTGCGATTAGAACCACAATCAATACCAGCTGCAGTGTTAGTCATTGCAGACTATCAATACAAATCTGCATTTGCAATGGACTCGGAGATTAACTTTACTGCATGTCTAACAGAGATTATGAGTGAGTGTAAATTCAAAAATGTTTAAGTTACAAGAAATGATTGGAAACGCGATTAGTAAATTCTTTGAGTGGAGTTTCCAAAAAAATGCAAACAAACAGTTTGCCAAGAGGAAAAAGAAATGAGTGAACATGACAAAGTAGTAGATAGACAAAGGAGATTACTCTCTGCAGAAAAATGGGCAAGGGGTGTTAAGACACTTCATGCACATTCATTAACATCATTATGGTATGATGACAGAGGCAACGATGGTTCGGTAATGGATACTGAATACAATGATGGTCTTGTCATGAGAGAGATTAGAGAGACAGGTGAAATTGTTTACTTTGGTAAATCTCTTGAAGGTGATGAACTACTACAACACTTCGGACAACATACAGGAAAGTAGATGTCTAAAAGAAATCCATTTGATTTTGTCAAGTCGGTCTCCTATGATAAAAAAGATATCATGGTCGATGCTGTTGAAGAGAATGCATATGCACCATTCCTAATTAACAAATCATTATCCTACCACCAAGATTCCCTTTTCATGACTAATGAGATGAATAATCGAAGCCACCTCGATAATCGTCTCCAATATGTCTTTTTACTAAATACCCTTAGAAAAAGACAAAGGTTTTCCAAATGGGAAAAACCATATCTTAGTAAAAAATTAGAAACGATTAAATCCTATTATAAGATATCAACACTTAAAGCAAAAGAATATATGGAAGTGTTATCAGATAAACAGGTTCGTGAATTGAAAAACAGAATGAAAACTGGTGGACATGACAATGAATGAAAATGAAGACCTTATTAAGGATTTGGTTGAGATAACCTTCCCCGAAAAAGACGACTTTTTAAAAATTAGAGAAACCCTATCTAGGATAGGTGTTGCATCGCGTAAAGAGAAAGAACTCTTCCAATCGTGCCATATACTGCACAAACGTGGTAAATACTACATTACTCACTTCAAAGAACTATTCAAATTAGATGGTAAACCATCAAGTTTGGAAGAAGGTGACATTGGTAGAAGAAACACTATAGTAACCCTACTTGCACAATGGAAATTAGTTTCTGTAGTCAACCCCAATCAAATTAACGAGCCTACTGCTCCACTATCACAAATTAAAATCATTCCCTTCAAAGAGAAAATAGAGTGGAAATTAACCACTAAATACTCCATCGGGGGAACGAAGGAATCATAAATACTTCTAGTTAACTAAAACAGGAGAAATTTATGTTAGAATTTATTCAGTGGGTTATAGGATGGGTACAAGTGATTCCTTGGTTAGTAATGGGTGCATCTTTGATTGCAGCTCTTACTCCAACACCAGTCGATGATGGATTGGTGAAACAGGTCTACAAATTGTTGGATTGGGTTGCCTTAAATATTGGTAAAGCAAAACAATAAATAGTAGTAATTAGTAATAATAACGAGGTATATTATGGAATATATTATAGGATTGATTGTCCTTGCAGCTTTAGGTTTTCACTTCTTCGGTTCGAAGAATGAGACTACAGTGGCTAAACCAGTGTCAAAATCTACCCCTAAGAAGGTAACTCCACAACCGAAGACTCCTTCAGTTGCAGAATTAAAGAAATTGACCAAGGTTCAACTACTAGAACTTGCAGATAAAAACAACATTACAGTTAAAAGAAGTGGTTCTAAAGCTGAAGTTGTTAAGACAATCTCACAATCTAAATAATTAAACAGTACTCAGTATTGTATAAAGAGTGTTTCGGCACTCTTTTTTTTGGCCGTTGCTTGACCTATTTTCATAAATAAACGTATGGAAGATATATTCAATCTAATAGGTGAAGTCGGGGCCCCAATTGCAGGGTCAATCGTTATGGGATTTTTTATCTTCATAGTCATTAAACAGATACTTGAGGGTGTTGTTGACAGTATTGGTACACTAACCATGTTCTGTAAATCACTTGAGAATCGTGCTAGAACGATGTCTAACGAGATGATTAAGATTGACCTACTAGTGTCAAGTGCATTAGAACTCAGACCCGACATCGATAGGATTGCAAGAGCAGAGAACTTCATCGAAGACGAAAAACTTGATGTAAGAAGGGATTAATATGGAAACGGAAGTTATTGAAGTTGTAGCAAATACAGACCCCACAATAGTTACTCTACTTAATGAATATGGTTTTCCAGTTGTCATGATGGTCGGACTAGGATACTTCATATATTACATATGGTGGTTTGTAGGTGAGAAACTAGAACCCGAAATTGAGAAGATGCATTTTGCACTAATCAAAGTGATAGACCAAACAAGAATGTTAGACCAAGACTTAATTCGTTTACAACAGAAAGTAAACGTGGTTCTTGAAATGAAAGAGAACTTGAAAAAAAAGGAAAATGAAAGATATGCGAAAGATAGCAACAGTAATAGTTAGTGTGTGTTTTGCACTTAGTGTAAGTGCAGATGAAATCGTACACAAATTTAAGAGTCCATCCTTTAGTGGGATAGGACAATCTGCACATTACTTGACAGTAGAAAACCAAGAGAAGTCAAGACGTGATAAGATTGCACAAGATGTAGAAGACAAGATTAAACAAGCAGAGAGAGAAGCAGAGAATACAACGCTTGCAAAATTCCTCAGAAATGTGGAAAGTAGAATTTATGCTCAGATAGCAAAACAGTTAGTAGAGAATATGTTCTCTAATGGAACTGCATCCGATTACGGAACATTTGCAATCGAAGGTAATACAGTTACTTATGAGAGAATGGTTGGAGAGGATGGAGTAGACTTCATTCGTTTAACAATCGTTTCCAGTGACGGTACAACAACAACTTTAGATATACCGATAGGTACAGGAAGTTTCTAAATGAGGAATTGGGTAATAGTCGGACTTATCGTCTTGCTCGCCAGTGGGTGTGCGGCCATTCCATCTATGACCGACAGTTGTGAATCTATTGTTATGTCAAGAGTAGGTGAATGTGTTGAGAAAGCAGAGGTCGTAAAGATACCGACCTATGAAGAACTTGCAAATCTACCACCAGCAAAAGACATGCCAGTGGTTGCAGTATATGCTTTCATGGATAAGACAGGACAACGTAAGAGTAAAGATGGAATTGCATCTTTCTCCACTGCAGTAACACAAGGTGCTGAATCATTTCTGATTGATGCACTTAAGACTGCAGCGAATGGTAAATGGTTTAGAGTAGTAGAGAGAACAAGTTTGGATGCACTCGTAAGAGAGAGACAGATTATTCGTTCTACTAGAGAAGATTTTGCAAAACAGGAAGGTAATGAGGGTTCTCCTACAGGAATCCAACCTCTCTTATTTGCTGGCATCCTCTTAGAGGGTGGGATTATTGGTTATGACAGTAACATTGAAAGTGGCGGTAGAGGTGCAAGATATCTAGGAATAGGTACTTCTGTTTCTTATCGTAGAGATGTTATCACCGTATCGTTGAGAGGAATATCAACTTTAACTGGTGAAATATTATTGAATGTACAGACAACTAAAACAGTTCTCAGTACAGGCGGTGGATACGATGTGTTCAAATTTGTGGACATGGATACGAAACTGGTGGAGATGGAAGACGGTAAGGCAGAGAATGAAGGAGTTACGAAAGCAACTCGTTCTGCAATTGAACTTGCTGTCCTCGAAATGATATACCAAGGACACGATAGAGGTTTTTGGGTAATTACAGATGGACATCGTCACCCTCATGGTCAACATGGAAGGAACGAAGGTCATCTAAACGGAGAAAAACATGACGAAGAATAAATTACTTCTTATTATGTTAACATTAGGAGTGACCAGTACTTATATGTTTGCAGGTGCAGACGACAATGAAATTTGGTTACAACAAAGTGGTACTGCATTAACATTGAACTTGACCCAAAAGGGTTATGGAAACAAAGTTGGTGGAGATGACTTTAGTGGAACATCAATCGATATGATATTGACTGGTGCTACTAATAGTTTGACATTACTACAATTTGGTGATGCCAATAAACTATACGGCCCTTTCATCGCAGATTCGTCTACAGTAAATTTATCTTTTACTGGAAACTCAAATGTAATGGATTGGAATGTTGGTTATCAAGGAAGTGCAGATAGTTTAAATATGTTGGGTGTCATCACTGGTGACTCAAACACATTTGATATAGACATCGGTTACGATGCATCTGCTGAATACTTAAACTGGGACTTGTCATTGACTGGTTCAAGTAACGTATTCACTACTAAAATTGATTCCGACAATGCTAAATGGGACTGGACTGTAACAGGTTCGTCAAATGACATCAATACACTTATGGCAGATGCTTCAGATAATTCATTAACTGCAGTTCTAACTGGTTCTTCAAATGATATCGACATCATTCAGAAGAGTGGTTCAGACACAGGTTGTCCAGCTGGTCAATCATGTAGTGGAATTATTGACGTATCCTTTGTGACCTCTAATGCAAATATTGACATCGTTCAAAAAGACGATAACGATTAGTTTTGTACTTATTGGTTTGGCTACGTTTGGAGTGGCTGAACCAATAGGGACAATCTCAGAACAAAAAGGTTTTGCTGGATTGCAGAGAGACGGAGAAACGTCCGTCATTTCTGCATCAGAATTTCCCGATGTGTTGATGTATGATACAGCACAAACCGTAAACGGTAGAATGAAAATCCAGTTCAAAGGTGACGAACAACTGGACTTAACAGAACATACTAAAGTTTGGATAGACGAGGTCTATTACGACCCCGACCCATCCAAGTCCAAAATGGCCATAAGAATGGCACAAGGCACTGCTCGATTTGCATCGGGTTTCGGTGGAAAAATAAAGAAAAGTAACATAAATATAAGTACACCAACAGCACAGATTGCTGTTCAAGGCACCGACTTCACAACTAGTATTGATGAAATCGGAAGGTCACTGGTAATTTTACTTCCCGATAGATGGGGAGCTCCTTCGGGAAAAATTACAGTTAGTAATGCTGGTGGAATGGTTATACTGGATGAAGCGTATCAAGCAACGATGGTTTCAACGTATGACGACTCACCAACGAAACCTGTAGTGGTTAATGGGATAACACCCAACCTAATTGACAATCTATTCATTGTCAGTCCCCCTGAAGAGGTAAATGAACAGGTTGCAGAAGAACAGAGTAAGAGTGAGAACGATTCAAACAATGTTCTTGATGTAGATTTCTTAGAGTTTAACGACTTGGAAGAAGACTACTTTGAGGATGATGAATTAGAATACACGGAACTCGACAGAGATTTACTTGATGTCGATTTTCTACAGGATTTATTAGATGTAGTGTTAGAGATTGACCGAAAGGTTGGTATCGATGCACAACAGAACACAGCCTTTGGAGTTGTCCGAATTGATGGAACACTTCCAGGCTTTGACAAGGACACCCAATACAATACTATTGTGGACAAGGGTGTAGGTCAAATATGGTTCTACAGGGAAGTTAATGGTATTATTTCCATTAAGTTACCAATATTTGCACAAGCAAGTATCAGAACCATAACAGACGAGAAGGAATCACTAATTAAAGTGGGTGATGGGTCGTCTATAAATATAACCATCACACAACAAAACTAGGAGATACTATATGAGTATTTGGAATAAATTCCGACAATGGCATGAAGGACAGGTTTATGGATTTCAAAAAGCATGCCGACTTGACGATTATGAGATGTTTATGATTGCATTTGGTGAAGGAATAGTTATGACATTATTATTTTTATGGTTGATATTTTAAAATGAAAGATACTACACAGTTCGGTGGATTCTTATTTTTACTTTCCCTTATAGGATTGTGCTGGACTAGTGTAGCCTTTGCAACTGATGACAACAAGGTTGATGTGAACACGACAGGCAATCAGTCAAACGACTCCCTTGTCTTCAATGTAACTCAAACAGGTTACAACAACGACACCATCTTTACAATAGGTGGGTCATCAAATTCAATACTCATCAAGCAAGAAGGAAACAACAACGAGATTTCCTTCGTAGATTACTGGGGTTCGGGAGAATCTTGGGGTGGAGACCTCGATGGTAATTCTAATGCATTGCACTTCGAACAAAGTGGAACTGGTTCTAAGAACGATATAGGATTCCACATACAAGGAAATACCAATGCTGTTCGATGGGGTCAAGGAACAGTACTCTCAAATTCATCCGACACCACATTCGATTCTGCCTCATATGTTGCAGACGATGGTGGACATACACTAAATCTAGATATTCATGGAAGTGGTAACGCACTCACAGGATATCAGAAATCCACAACAGGTGGAGACCACACTGCAACGGTATATCTTTACAGTGATAATAACACTGCATGGTTACGACAACAAGGTACTGGTGATAAGAATCTCTATCTGAGAATGGACAACGATGGTAACGTAGTAAACAGTAATCAAAAAGGAAGTGGGTCTCATGCAACATCCATTACACTTGGTGGTTCATACGGAACTACACTTGACCTAATACAAGATGGGTCAACAAGTCAGATATACAACCTTACACAAAGTTGTGCCACAGCTGGTGGTTGCACGATAACAATGACACAAGAATAATGAACGAACACTTAAAAACAATAGACATGGGATATTTCAAACATCTATTTCATGCATGGACAATGGCATTTGCATTGTTAATACACGGAGTCTTTCCATCAGTATTAACTGATTATGCAAGTGATAAGATGTGTGACCACAATGACTGAAGAAAGAGAAAGAGTACTACAACTGGTAATTGATTACCGTAAGAAAAAACGACAACAGAAATGGAGTGCTATTTGGTCGGGAATCTTAGGAGTGTCTTTAATTCTAGTTGTTCTGTATATATTTTTCTTTGCCTGGCCAACAGTAGTTTAAAATGACCTAAATAGTAGTATGGCATATTCTAAAGAAGTAGTACAAAGATTTGAAGCAGTAATTGCTAACCCTAAAAAACATTCAGTCGGTTCATTAGACAGGAAGAACCCCAAGGTTGCAACAGGACTCGCAGGAGCTCCTGCATGTGGTGATGTGATGCAACTGCAACTCTTACTTGATGATAACGAAAAGATTGTCGATGTGAAATTCAAAACTTACGGATGTGGAAGTGCAATTGCATCTTCATCATTGTTCGTAGACATGATGATGGGTAAGACGATTGCAGAAGCAAAACTAATCAAAGACAAAGACATTGCAGAAGTACTTCAACTTCCACCAATCAAATTGCACTGTAGTGTACTAGCAGAAGATGCTATCAAACAAGCGATGGTAGACTATGAGACAAAACAAACAGAAGGTTATACACATCCTATCCTAGACCAATCATTACTGGGACATAATAATCCACCACCTCTATCAAAAGAAGATTTCATTGAGTAATGAACTACAGTAGATACATTAAAAGAAGATACGGATTTCGTGAGATATACTTAGGACGAACTATAGATATCTATGTATAGTTGGAAATCCGTTTTAGTAACTATTGTGTTACTATTTGGACTTAAAGTGTGGTCTCCATACATCGTAGAAAACATTCAGTGGTCATACTTTGACACACTCCACCAGTCTCAAGAAAAGGTGTTAGTAGATAACATCATATTAGTTGATATAGATGAAAAGAGTTTAGATGCATTCGGACAATACCCAATCAAACGTGGAATTTATCGTGACCTGTTACTTAACACTCATTTTAGTAATACCCACGTCTTTACTTTTCTCTTTAGTCAACCCGATAGAGACCCGACCCAAGACGAGATACTTGCAGAAGGTTTGGTCAATCGTTTAACCATTCTTGCAGCCGCACCAACAATTCAAAAAGATACTGGTTCTGCACCATTCGTAGGTAACTCTACATTTGGGGGTGGAAATCCTCAAGACCATTTGTGGAACTTCTCAGGGATTGCATCTCCAATCAGGATACTTCAGGATAACACATACGGTGTTGGGGTCACTGTTGCAACACCTAGTGTTACAGGAACACCTAACTTTGACGGGACAACAAGGTCTATACCCCTTTTAGTTACTGCAAACAATCAAGTATACCCGTCACTTGCACTAGAAACACTTCGTGCATTAAGAGACCAACCTTCGTATCAAACAAAAATTACTCCTGAACTTGGAGTGGAATGGGTCAGGATGGGTAGAGACAAACCTATCTCCACCACCCCGACCAGTGATGTAATGATATCCTATTGGAACACTTTCCAAAGGATTAGTGCAGTAGACTTACAAGATTCTAATGTTGAGGGTAAGATTCTTGTATGGGGTCTGACTGCAGAGGGTTTGAATAATCCAGTTTCAACCCCAGTGGGTGTAATGTATCCTCACGAAGTGCAAGCGAACCATATCCAAACCGTTTTGTCAGGAGTTCAAATACAACAATCCTACTATCTTGAATTATTAGAGCTTGTTCTTCTTCTGTCAGTAATGATAATGATATTGGGGATGGTTTACATGCTTCCCACAAGTCTTTCGGGGATAGGGAGTCTATCACTCGTAGGACTTCAGGTCTTCGGGAGTTATTATATTTGGACTTCAGAGTTCGTTCTTTTCGATACCTTCTTTTCATCTATGGCCTCCTTAGTAATATTCGGACATGCATCCTTTAATAAGTACTATGTTACCTTTCTAGAAAAGCAACAAATAAAGAAGCAGTTCCAAAAGTATTTATCTCCCGACATGATTGAAGAACTACAAAAACACCCTGAAAAATTGAAACTTGGTGGAGATAGAAAGGAACTTTCATTCCTCTTTGCAGACATAGTAGGATTTACCCCCATAAGCGAGGCATACATGAAAAACGATGACCCCGAGGGATTGGTCTTACTCATCAACAGATTCCTAGATGGAATGTCAAAGATAGTTTTAAAGAATGGTGGTACGATTGATAAGTTCATGGGCGACTGTTTAATGGCATGGTGGGGTGCTCCTTTGGATTGTCCGAATCATGCTGAGATGGCAGTTAAATCTGCAATGGAAATAGAAATACTTACAGAACAGATGAATAGGGACATCAAGGAAGAAGGATTAGACCTTCCACCAGTAGTTATAGGTACTGGGATTAACACAGGTCAATGCATAGTGGGTAATATGGGTTCAGAAGATAGGTTTGACTATTCAGTAGTCGGAGATGCAGTTAACCTTGCAGCCAGACTTGAGGTTCAGACTCGAACCTTTAATACACCTATTCTACTATCGGAGTTCACTTACATGCAACTCGATGAGACTGCATGTTCATTGGTTGATGAGATAACAGTAAAGGGTAAAGAAATACCAGTCAAGGTCTATGCACCATTGTTTGATAACGGAAAACGAAAAGAAGTACGAAAACTTCATAAAACCCCTTGAAATTTTAGAAAAAACCCATATAATAGTACTATGGTGTTATAAATACCATTGTGATGCCCATTAGGGGTCACTACTATAAACTTGCTTAATAAAGGAGAAAACTATGACAAGCAGACAGCTCGGAGACTTCGATGTCTTCAATTTCGGGAAATCATTCCCATTCGCAATCGGGTTCGACAGAACTCTTCAACTATTAGAACGTGCCAATCAGTCACCGACTAATACAAACTATCCACCTTACAATATTGTAAAA
>Ga0115008_10002211_pt1 | contig 16116 bp, 12 predicted proteins | sample FraStrMetagenome_FD_87164 | JGI IMG/M metagenome (GOLD analysis project Ga0115008, IMG submission 87164) | Marine eukaryotic phytoplankton communities from Arctic Ocean - Fram Strait ARC3M Metagenome | ecosystem: Environmental > Aquatic > Marine > Oceanic | place: Fram Strait | collected...
AATGGAACAATTTTTTTGAAGAGGATGAAACGGATTGGTGCACTTTGCAAAAACCAAAAGTCGATATTGTAAAGAACAAAATTCACGGTAATAAATTGGTGTTGGTATTTGTTCTCAATATTTAGCTTTTTAGAGAAACTCGTTGATAAACTGAGAAAAGACGGAAGGCTCAATATTGTCAAATTGAAACCAATTGTCGACCATCTCATACAGAAGGAAAATGCGAAAGAAAAAGAGCTGAAGTATTTGATAAACCAACGTGATGAGTTGAAAAAGGTGAAGCGTTTTTATCAACCAAAGTTTTTAAAAAATTCTCTTTTAAGAAATTTGCGGCGCGAAAAGAAGCAGCAACGCGAAGCTCTGGTTCTGATAGTGAAGAAGACGAATCTGGTGCTTTGGAAGCAAAGCTCGCTGGTATAATTGAATCATAAGTTCACGACATTTTGATTTTACATTCTCACATTTTTACGGATACGCACAAAACATACTGCCAAGATTACTGATACTTGCAAAACGTAATAAAAAATCTTTGAAAAGGTTCATTCTAGATTCATATTTTTCTATCGCAAGCTTGATCTAACGAAGATTAATAGCATTCATAAAATAGAATGGGAGACACGGAGGCAAACGCATTGCTGAATCAGTTCCGAGATGATTCTCGCTATCTGCGAGCAGAGCTCGAAAAACTGCTAACCGAAAACGAGCAGCTACGTGTCGAGCGCGATAAAGTGATAAGAGAGGCACGTGAATCGGTGGAAATTCAGAGTCGAATGCCGAGCGAGAACTTCTCTGCTCAACTTGCTCAGACTGAACAAAATTTGATCCAAGAAAGACAACATGCAGTCAAAGGTAAAATACAGACCCTTTTCATGTTTTTCATGCGTTCATTTAGCCATGGCAGCGTCAACTCAATTGCAAAAGCAAAATGCAGAGCTACGTCGTGTCGTTGCTCAAGCTCAGCAAGCGTTTGCTACTCAAAAAGGCGAATTCCAGCGCCAGCTCGATATTTTGAACAAGCAGACTCAGCAACATCAACTGGCTACAGACACAAAAGGCGCGGAAATAAGTCGACTAGAAGCTCTGGTAGAGCGACTTCAAGCTGACGCCACAAATAAGGAAGAGATCATCCGGCAAACAAGGACTGAAAGAGATGAAATCAACTCAAATACAAGAAAAACGGAGATGTCACTCGATCAGAAGAATCTTGAAATTAACACTGGAATTGAACAAATGGCGGCTTTGAAAAATCAAATCGCGCTGCTAAAAGAGAAATCTACTGCGTCAGAGAGAAAAATGCTTGAGCTAAATGGCGAGCTCAGCCGACAGGTAGAAACGAGAAAACTAACGAATTTAATCGATATAAATTTTAGTCGCAAATACGAGATGAGATGGCGATGAAAATGCGCGAAATGGAACAAGTAGCAGCATCGACGGTCCAGCGCGAAATCAGCCTCGGCATGAAAGAAAGACATGTTGAGCAGCTTGCTGAAGACTATCGACTCGAGATTCACGAAATGAAGGCGAAACTTACCAACTCATCGTTCCAAGGTTCAAAGAATTATCCTAGAACTTTATTAAATCGTTTCTTAAGCAAAACACTGGCGAGATGCAAACGCAACCCTTGTCGCGGAGGTCGGCGAGCGTGTTCGAAAATCCGTCGCTGAGGCAAAAGAAGAAGCCAACCGCGAGCTTGAAGAGGCACACACTCAACTTGATATTGCGATCAAAAACGAGGCTAAAATTAAAGAAACTCTCGAACGAGCTATCAGGTAATCTTTAAATTTCTTCATACTGCTCATATTTTCTAAAAGAGAAAAACGAACGGCGGAAAGCACTCTTGAAGAGCTTCTTTCTTTCCGAAAAGACGGCGATGATCACTACCAGCAAATCGTTGAGCTTAACAAAAAGCTTTCTTCGGAGCGGAAATCAAGAGACAATTTAGCCGAGCAAGTGCGAATGCTTCAACAGAGAGTCGAAGACCTAAAGGCGGAGATCATCGAGCGCGATTCGTGGCGCGAGAGCGAAGTGAAGCAAGCTCAAAGCGGCGAGGAGACCGCTACAGCGGAAATGGTCAGAATGAGAAAGGCGCTTAATGACGTGACTAATGAAAATACACAACTTGCAAGCATGAATATCAAGGAACAGGGAACAAAAGAAAAAACAGAAGCTGCTTTGAGGTGATTCTTTTTTAAAACTATTGGCAACAATATTTTTAGAATCAAAGTAAATGAGCTGGAAGAAAAACTTGTCGAAGCAGATATAAAATCGAGAGCCATCAAAAACCAAGAGCAAAATTCAACTGTTATCAGAGAGCTTCAAGAAGAAATTTCAACTGCAAGAGCGGGGCTCAATAGATGGAAGAATGAGGCGATACAGGTACATTTTTAGCATTTATTGTATTCTATATCAAGTGAAGTTTTTGTCTGGATCTTATACCAGAAACAATCTCAAAAGATATTTAATTATTATTGTTGCGGACATTTTATGATTTTTTTTTTCATTTCTACCAGCGGGTTTTCGCGAATCGTGGTTTGAAGGATGACGCGTCGGGATTCAAATTTGGGCGGAAGCTAAAGCTGCCTTGCTTGTTCGGCAATTGTTTGACGGCTTTTGCGTTGCCAGTCGGGCGAGACATATTTCTCTTCGGCTGGAAAATAGCAGGCTTGATGGTCACTGATTTGCCACCAAGTTGATGAGGGTAGTAGTTTATTATCGCTTCCGCTGCTAGCGCGCTTGAGAGACTCACTGACATGAAGTTGTATCCTTTGCCGGAAAACTTCAAGTCCATCGAGTATATTTCGACCTCTGGAAATCCAAGGTCGATGAGTAGCTTTTGAATATACGTCCGAGTTGAGCGTGTTCCTCCGACGCCGATCATCTCTCCGGAAATTGAAAGTCCATTTGAAATGACGACCATAGCGTCTTCAGCGGGCTGAACCATCTCGCCAAGATCTTGGAAGCATGTTACTCTTTTCATTTTTCGAATGAATTTTTTCTGGTTATTTTTCTCTTATTTAGTATGTGAACTCCCCGTCTTATATACGGGCAAAGGTCAGCTGGACTGCACCCCCGGAGCGGGCATATCACACCAAGTGGTGATGCTAATCTCCAGATGGATTACACATTTTTCGAGTTTGTAGATGCTTATCAGTATTGATTTTTCTTAGAATGTGTGATTCCGCGGCTCCTATTTTTGTCCATGATTTTCTTGCTAAAGTTTTCACTAAACTTATATTTAGATCGCGCAAGAAGCTAACCAGAAACTTCGACAGAATCGTCAAGAAAAACAAGGATTAAGCTTGAAGATGAAAGACGTCCGCGAAGAAATGCAGGACGTCATGAATCAAAATGCCGATTTTGCTCGACAGTTAGAAGAGTCTGAACGTGACCGCGCTCAGCTCACTGCTAGAATCGGAACATTGCAGGTTTCTACTCCCATAAAATAAGTTTTCTAACACTTTTTCAGCAAAAACTCAAGCCATTCCTCGTCAACGGAAACTGACCTCAAAGATTTAATTTCTGTAAATCACACACACTTCCTTTTTATTTTTTTATTTGTTAAAATCTTTTTTTTCTTACGTACAAATTTGCATCATTTTTATGATTAAGAAATGATGTCTCGCTGCGCAAATATTGCGATTCCACTTTCGGCCGCAATAATGTTCAAGTGCAAAGCTAAGAACTCTGTTACGCAGGCGAAATCAAGTCCAAATAAGCTTCCGGACTTTGATTTTAAGAAATATAAGAGGAGTCAGGACGGCTTACAGGTTATTTATCGAAAATTTGTTGTGTAGAAAACTTGATTTTCAGAGAGAACGAAACGAAAACGACTGTGTAGTCAATGGTGATGTTTTTTGCGGCGGTGGAAAGTACGCTGATGAACAGGCGACTGATTGGAAGCTCAGTCACGATTCTTTGAACAAAAATGACAGTTTGAAAGTTTGGAATCGAAAGCGACTCAATGGTGAGGTATCCTTGAAATCGACCCTTTACAAGGATGTACTAACTCTATGTTAATGCAGACTGAGTACAGGCTCTACTCGAACATTGAAAATATTTATTGGCAAGATTTTCTCGAAGTTCAGCTAAACTGTGATTATCGAAAGGAATGGGATAGCTGGGTGCAGCTTCTGGAACCAATGCAATGGTGGAAACTTATTATTTTATACAGCCATTTAATTTTCCCGTAGTGAAAACGATAAAGAAGGAACGATCGGCGAAGCATGCGTTTACAAATGGGTTCAAAAGATGCCAGGCGCGCTTTTGAAATCAAGAGAATACACTTATCTTCGCGAAGTTTTCCATTTTCCGGAAGACAGGACGGTGATTATTGCGGCAAGGGATGTTCCTGGTGTCGAGTCAGAAAATAAAACTGTTAAAGTTGAAAACTATCAGTCTGTAATGGTCATCAAATATGCAGGAACTCGGGGTAAATTCAGTGTCGTTCTTGGAGACATGATAGAGATCTTAATCTTTGAAGATATTTTTTTATTACTTTTGTGGGCGTGTCTGAATTCTAACGCCCGAATGCGTTCATGACTGTTGTTTGACAATCACTTGAGGGAAAAATGCTTACACCAGACAATTCTACCCCATCATAGAAAACGACGAAAAAGGATTCTCGTATCTCCTGACATATCACGACGATGTTTCAAAAATATTGCCCGGCTGGTTTCAAGCATGGGCGAATGGCCGTGGGGCTCGAAGCAGTCACGATAAAATCATTTCAAAGTGCTTAGAGCTCGAGAAACGAAGAGAACAAAAGCTTGGTTTCAAATAAAAATGATTTTATAGCCACATTCACTCAGGTATCAACAGAGTGCCATTTACTCTTTCAGTTAACTTTTTGTCATTTAAAGTTTGCGCTGTTTTTATCTATTTATTGAGAGATCACTTAACATCAGATAAAACTCTTATCATAAAAGTGCTTATGATTTTTTAAAACCGCTAAATCAGATGAAACATAAACCCTTGACAACCAAAACGATGACGTCGCAATTTTCCTACGGCAGACCAAACTGCGCCTGATTTATCTCCTATCCTAACTTATTTTACTGTACTTTCTTCAAGCTGCTGCCGAATTTTCTAAGTTGAATTTCGATGACAAGATATAATTCAGATGAGTCTCAGTGTTCTCCGACGCGCCTTGCCGAAGGCAAGTGCCTCTATTCGTCCACTTTCTGTCTCTGCCGCCCGATACAATCCTGACTTTCCCGAGCCCATGATTAGACCCACGCCAAAATATACACAGCTCTTCATCGACAACGAATGGGTCAACGCCGTCTCCGGCAAGACCTTCGGAACCTATGACCCGACTAATGGAAAGAAGATCTGCGACGTAGCCGAGGGAGCCGAGGCCGATGTTGATCTTGCTGTTCAAGCGGCTACTCGTGCTTTTGCGCAGAAGTCAGAATGGAGACAGATGGATCCAAGGTAATACTTTCAAAAATTAAAAGCTCCTTTTATAAAAAAATCTTTTCAGCAAGCGAGGCCTTCTCTTGCACAAACTCGCTGACTTGATGGAAGAACATCGCGTTGAACTCGCCTCTCTTGAAACTTACGACAATGGCAAGCCATACATGATGTCATACGCTGCTGATTTGGAGCTTTCGATCAAATGCTACCGTTACTACGCCGGCTGGGCCGACAAACACCACGGAAAAACTATCCCAATCGACGGCGATTTCTTTTCAATGACCCTTCATGAGCCCGTTGGTGTTTGCGGTCAAATCATCCCATGGAACTTCCCTCTCCTCATGCAAGCTTGGAAACTTGGGCCTGCTCTCGCTCTTGGCAACACTATCGTCATGAAGCCAGCTGAACAGACTCCATTGACAGCTCTTTTTGTCTGCGAGCTAATCAAGCAGGCTGGATTCCCGAAAGGTGTTGTCAACATGGTTCCTGGATTCGGACCCACTGCTGGCGCTGCTATTTCTTCACATAAAGGCATCGACAAAGTCGCCTTCACTGGATCTGGAGAAGTCGGCAAACTTGTGATGCGAGATGCTGCCATGTCAAACATGAAGACAGTCACCCTCGAGCTAGGCGGAAAATCACCAAACATCATCCTTAACGATGCTGACCTCGACTACGCTGTCGAGCAGGCTCATTTCGCACTCTTCTTTAATATGGGACAGTGCTGCTGTGCAGGAAGCAGAACATACGTCCAAGAGGACATTTACGACGAGTTTGTCAGACGATCCGTCGAGCGGGCGCAACAGCGAACTGTTGGCGATCCATGGAGTCTGACGAACGAGCAAGGCCCGCAGGTTGACGAGGATCAGTACAAAAAGATTCTCGCTCTCATCGAAACTGGCAAGAAAGAAGGTGCTAAACTCGAGTGCGGAGGTGCTGCTGATGGAAGCGAGGGTTACTTTATCAAGCCGACAATCTTCTCTGATGTTGATGACAGCATGACAATCGCCCGAGAGGAAATCTTTGGCCCAGTCATGCAAATTATGAAGTTCAAGACTCTCGATGAGGCATAAGAAATTAATAATTCTGCTCTACAACTGTTTTTAGGTTATTGAACGAGGAAATGACTCCGATTTTGGGCTTGCTGCAGCCGTCTACACCAAGGACCTCGAGAACGCGTTCTATTTAGCCAAGGTACGATCATTTAAAAAGAGAAATTTTTTATTATTGCTTCAGAATTTGCGAGCTGGAAGCATGTGGGTGAACTGCTACGATGTGTTCAGTGCTGGATCTCCCTTTGGTGGCTTCAAGGTAAGATTTATCCTCAAAATTATCATTTTATCATTTGTAGCAATCCGGAATTGGCCGCGAACTCGGCGAGTATGCCCTCTCTAACTACACTGAAGTCAAAACTATCACCATGAAACTTCCTCAATACGCCAAATAAGCTTTTAGAAATTTACGTGCGCTCTAAAATCTCTCTTCCAGACAAACCAAAACTGTACTTCTCTCTGTACCAAACTGTACCAGTCTCTATTGACCTCTGTTATACGAAATTGTTCTTCCCTCATTCCCTGTATTCTTATAATTATTTGATAAACCAGCGCAAAGTTCAATTACTTTAGTAAAAAAACATGATTTCTTATCGCCGATAAGTTAACGGGTATTCATACCTTATGCAATGCATGAAATGATTTAAATAAAACGGTGCCTAAAATCTCCTCAAGTCTGTAAATATCATTTATTGACGACAACCTCCTTAAGAGTTGAATACAAAATGATTAAAGACGCAAATCACGCGCAGAGGCAGATCCAGGAAGACTGGAATAACCGGGAATACGTCGAGGTCATCACGACGCAGATTAAAAAAATCTCTGATTTTCTAAACTCTTTCGACTCTAGGTAAGAGAATGATAGCTATCGTTTATTCCTAATCTCACTTCAGTTGTCGGGGAAGATTTGCCCAAATGGACGAGAAGCTGACAACTCTGGAACGACGAATCGACTTCCTTGAAGCGCGCATCTCCAGGTCTCTCGCGAACGGGCAATGATTCAAACTCAAATTACTAACTTCTCAACAATTCCACTGCGTAATTCTCAAAATAAACTTTTAACAACATGAAAGCTTATATCATATCCATGTATACTGGGGTCTCCCAGTACAGGTATTGGTGTCCCCAATTTGGGAATATTCAATGCTGTTCTCTTCCTTGATTTCAATTTATAGCAATTTCAATTAAAGAAGTATATTGGTCGCGGCGGAAAGTTGCTTCGAAGGATCGTTTGAAGGGCGATTTTATTAGTTCGACGGATTGAGGAGGATTTCACAAGTGTGTGTGATATTTACAGTAGCGGCTGGTATGATGAATTACTGTCACGCTAGGAGTTTTATTAACTCGTCCAGTATGACATCGCCTTGTTTGCTCAAGGCCGGAACCGTGTGATTTCCATACTTTTTTTTAATTTATTCTTCAAAATAAATAAAGCAAAATGATGGGTGAACCTTTTCTGATATTCTAATAAGGCTCCTGTAGTGTCACCAAGGTCGTAATTCGCAATTTACATGGACAGGGATATAACGTGTTTCGGTTTTAATTTGGCGTCGATAAATAATTTCCACTGCGGACAGAAATACGCGACATCAAAATTGATTACTATTTCATACACGAGGTAAAAAATAATTAAACCAGCAACACCGCGTATTGATTTATGCTTCCAGAAAGAGCATAAATCTTTTTTTCAACGAAAATTAATTATTTTACCGCGTCATGGGGTTAGGCCCTTTCATTTTTCCGTGCGACGCAGCATGGGGCCACGCGACCTTTCGGAATTACAGACACAGGATATTGGATCGGCGCGCGGGCTATGATAAATATGGATCTTCTTCAATTAGATCTGTTCTATTCAAAAAGTATTCAATAAAAATTTAAAAAGTCTGTCCAAAAATACATGCCTTTGAGAATATGTACAGTAGCAGCACTTGCTACCGAGAAAACGATGATACAATTCGTTTTGAAAGGGCGTTCTGTCAAGTGGTCTCGAGAGTTTTCTTCCCGGGGTTTCTTTTGTCGCGAAGTTCGTTTTCATTTTTATTTTCATTAAAAACCCGGGCGGCCCTTGAATGCGCCTTGAGTGGCTATTCATAATTCCACTCAGAGTGATTTCATAAAAGAACCGAGCCACTCGAGCAACTCCCGGAACACACGGTCTGCGCGGCGCAACCTTGGCTCTTGATTTTTGTAGTTTCAACATAACTTTTTGTTTAATAAAAACACGAAGATGGCGTTACTTTGTACAGCTCTTTATTTGCTTTCAGTCGTGTTTTGTAGTAGTGGTTTAAAATAGTTTATACATCGTTGGTAGATAAGACATTTTGGCATTAAACGATAAGAGGAACTTGCAGATGACGATTATCTAAATCGTGATCATCGTGGTTTTTATTCAGAAAGGTCGATTTGTTTAATTAGAGGCGCAACGAGTGAGTGAACTTGGACCGGAATTCTACCTCGTCCTGTACGCTTGTTGCTTCGTACGCGCTTGTTGTAAAAACTGGCACGCGGTTATAATATAATACAGTAGCAAACTAACAGTAATGATAATTTACTCCTCTGCGGCGCCGACTTCGTCCACCGACGCGATCATCGTTGGCATGGCCGGTTGCGAAGAAGGTAAAGAGGTTGGCATCGACAACAACGAGGGCAGTCCAGAGAGGAAGTTATCTGGCAGGCCCAAATGTCCGCCGTGTTGCCCGGGCCCGCCTTGTCGACCTCCAAGCGCGTACTTGGCACGGTAACGCTTCGTTCGTCCGACTTGTCCAACTGCATTCTTGACTGTAGGGTACGTGCAGCCCGGGAACATGCGGTACGTTTCATCGAAGATCCAGTCGATTTTCTCCTGGTCAAGGTCGCGGAGTGGTGCGATGATCTCATCGTCGGTGAAGAGGAGCCGAGTGAGAGCGTAGACGAATTTGGTGAGCGTGGGGCGAGCGAGCGGGTTCGAGAAACGCTGACGGAGCAGGTCAAGGTCCATCATTTTACCTCGCGCGGAAATGAAGTCTTCCATCTTCTTGCGAGTAGCTCCGGTTGGAGGAGAGTTTCCGTACTGACCCTGAAATATTTAGTTAGTTGAGGCAAAAAAGGGTGAACGAGCTCGCCAGACCCGGAAAATAACATATTTTTGCACCAGATTTGACCCGGAAGCGCCTTGCAAATAAAATTTGCATCTCCACATGGCGCAATCGATTACACGATCATTTTCGCGAAAATTGCAAAATCGAATTATCAAGTACCGTGAGACATGTTTACTCGTAAGTGCACTCAGTGGGGTGTGAAGAAGGAATTCGCGGAAAAATTTGGAGGAGACGGTGTTCTGCGCGGAATTTTAGTTCTTATCTGCATGGCTGATTCGGCGTGACACAGTTCGTTACGAACATAAACAGATCAGCTGATAGAGAAAGTGGCATGCAGATGCGCCAACTGAGGCGGAATTGATCGCATTATAAGTAAATATTTCGAAAAGCATTTCAGAGCGGAAAGAAGCCCAATTTTTAAATTTAACTGCCCCGTGGAAATTATTAAATCAGGCCGTGAGATTATTTTGTAAGCGCAGTTGGAAAGCAGGTTGTAACGAACACCGCTGATCGATGTTCGTTACCGGATTTGACGAGGGCTATTGTCGAGCATCGATTTTGGACCCAGATGTTGTAAATGCTAGATCCCACGGGCAGAAGGTCTCCGACACACATAAAAATGAACCGTCGAGAAAATCGATCTTCAATTTAGTTTTCTAAACCGCAAAGCGGATTTCACTTATCCCTCTATCTCCGCTTTTCCTTCTTCAAAATAAAAATACGTTTCAATTATCATAATGGCGTATAAAATAAGCGTTGTCTAAATATTGAGGCACGTACCTCGCCGTTGCGAACGATCATCGTGTTTTGCTGAAGGTTGGGCATGCTTCGGTTCTGAAAAATTATTTTATCAAGAGTTCTTTTATTTGATTGCTTACCATGAAAGGGCTGAGCTTCATTCTAAGATCCTCGTTGTGGCTGTCAGACATGTCAATATTCTCTACATCTGACTCATCAAGCTCATTTTGTTCCTCCTGTTTGATGCCTGCTTGTTGTTCCAGGAATTTTTTGATCGCACCATTTGGGTCGGCCTGAGCACCAAAAAGCTTCTGCATCAATTCGTTGTGCTGGAAGTTTCCAGAATGTCCCATCTTCTGTCCCAAATTGCCGAGTCCGTGACCCATCATGCCCAAGTTTGGCATGAGAAGTTTCTTCTGCTGAAAGTTCTGTGTGGCGACCTGGATCTGAGCGGCGAGATCTTTTGGAATCTGGGGCAGCGATTGGGAATGAGTGGGTGTCGATTCGGCTTGGTGCTGGTTTCGCACGATCTTGTCGAGCGTCTCGTCGTCGTCTTCCGCGATGACAAGCTCGCTATCGTCTTGCTCTCGCGACTGGTTTGGCGACGAAGAGGTGTTAGAAGAAGAGGTCATTGACGGTGTCATGGTCGGGTGGATGTTTGGCGACGTAGTTGGGTTCATGCAAACTTTCTTGGCCATCTAAACAGTTGGTTTAGAAATGGGATATTCTTTATAAACGGTATAATATTGATTTGCCTTTTTTACAAGCCGTTGCCTTGGTTTTTTAACTGAGGCGCTTTAAAAATTAAAATTGGTTAAAACGGCCTACCGGTCGTTGCGCAGAGCCTGCGATTCAAGAGTCCCAAACATTTTACTTTCAGTAAAATATTTATAAAAACGGTTAAATAATTAAGCACACATAGTTTTCTATGTTTGCGCACCGTCGAGGCGAAGTATGGAAAAGCGCTGCATTATTGAGCGACCAGACGGTTAAATATTCACCGGTTTTACCTCCGATTCGGTATTCCGAAAAAAACTGATTCATAAGTTGGTCCACAGGGACCGTGCTTCCTCTGACGCCAGGTTGGCCCAGTTTTAACCAACAACAGTAATCTGGAAAGTCAATTTACCTGTCCGTAAATTTCAGGCTTTGGAAGAGGTGGCGAGTCCTTTCTTTTTGCGCCTACTGAGCACGGACGGGTTGGTACTTCAACTGTCGTAATCGGCTAAACAGAGTGTCGAACTTTCGGAAAAATGTCGGACAGGAGGCTAAGAGCCACTCGAAAAGGATTTTTGAAATACTTACGTTGCGCAAAAGTAGATTTTTCGAGTTCATCTGTTGCAGCCGTTGCTGGAGCATTTTGTGCAGCGCGGCGGAACTTGTGTTTGAGATGCTTTGCGAGTTTGCTTCCTTTTCCGGACTTGCTGGTGGAGACGGAGGAGTAGCATGTGGTGAGCTCCAGTAAAGCGTGCACTAGAATAAATTGTTAAAAAGCTCGTACATTGATTTTGTAAAACACATTCGGGAGAGCGGTGTTTTGATCGATTGGAATAAATATGCAGAAATCCACTTGATATGAAAACGGTGCACAGGCATGCATCGCGAAATCGATTTTCAAAACTTGAAAAACTAAACCGCTGCAGGGTGTAAAGTGGTTCCACTTTACAATGCGCGTCCTGGATACCAGACGGCAAAACAACTCTGGTTAACGATATGTGGAATGACACCATCGTCAGGAATGCACTTGTCTCGTGCTTAATTACGGCGTAAATAATTAAGCGCTAATCGCGAGTATCCGACTTGTACGTTCACAATCGATTTTATTTTTATGAAGCTTGGTCTTTATTATACGCTCTAGGGTCCCTTAGGGGCATTTTTTCGTTATCATAGACACCATCTGTGCTCCGCAAAATGAAGATGAAGAAAAAATGTTCCATGACAAGCTCGATAGGCCGAGCTAATGGGATAATTATCCCGGCAATACTTTACTCGAAATTACGGGCCAATTACTCGGCCCCTCGCTAACTAGAAATGGGCCAAGGAAAGTGTCCACGGCCGTTCGAATCACTTATGCCACGTGATACGACCCCGCATGATTAAATTCGTTAGTAAAAATCATTGAAAATTACCTGTAGTCCCATGTCATTGACGAGAATTGACCATCGCGGCTCGGAGTACTCTGACAAGTTGAATTTGCCGAGATGCTTCCAGAACTCGTTCGGCAAAGTTTCGTTGTGTGTTGTCGTCATTTTCTGAAAGATAAAATATAAAAGCGGCTCATAAATTTCCTACTGCGTAATGAAAAGATAAAAATAGTTCTCGATCTATCCGGGCACATCCCCGCAGGGCCGCCCGCAGTGATATCGTAACAACTTGTCACGTGACAAAGAGAGTCACGTGCTGTAAAACTATTCACTCCCCGGCTCACATAAAAAATGACTCCCCTTCCCCAGCGTGAAATCGTCGAATTTCTCTACGGGGTTTCTGGATTCGCTCCTTCGTTTTTTTTCCTTTTCGATTTATATTTCAATGACTCAAATTGAAAATGAAAGGTTTCGTAACTGGTCTGGGAATTAGCTCCATTTTCGCGTCGAGCTGACCGCCGAATATACTTATGCTTCTGACACGTGTAATTTCGGTTTTTTGTGCAGCTGCGCAAAAAATGTAGCGTTACGGAACCGGGAGATATTCCGGTCTCAACTTGAGACTCTCAAGCTCTCGCTGGACTGTGGTCGGAAAACTACGAATTAATCTAGCCCGTCTGCAGTGTCGCCCGGATTAGCCACCTTCGAGTAACATTTTTACCGAGGCCGGGAAATCCGAATCCGCCAGCTGCCCCAAAATCCATGTCCGGCTTTTTCATACACGAAGATTTTTCAAAAAATGTAAAATGTGATTTTCACCTGTTTTGGATTTTCTCTTCGATGCAGTTTCTCTGCTTTAAAAAACGGGTTTTCGTAAGATCTATTCTGATAATGTGCTATTCTGTCTCTCGTTGACGGAGTAAATTTGAAATGTCCGGTAAAAACGAAGCGGTGGCGCGGCGGTAAAGAGCGGTAAGAAAAGAGTAGTGTAAGGTTACTTATCGGTTACTATACGAATATTAATGGTAAAAACGGACAAACCGTCGGCGGTGGCGGCGGTGCACCGGTCTGGTAAGTATGGTGCTGCAGAGTGTAACTACACCTCTCCGGCCTTCATTCGTTTACTCTTTCAATTACCCCGATTATGTGTAGTACAGCAACCGGAGAACCGATTTTATTATCGGTAGCGAAATCCAAGTTAGTTTCGTTTTACACAAAAAAAACAAAAAGGGAAAAGTATACTAAGCCTTGGCCAAGCACCGGTCTCAACTCATGAAGGGATTAAACAGTGACAAATGACTGTAACTGTCAGTGATTATGCGCGAAAGGGCGATAAATCATTTTTATACAGAATCGTGTTTTATGTACCCGCTTTGTGTGTATACCAGACAGCTGAGTCTCGATCAGGGGTTAACATTCTGAGTCGGACTAGTTCAACTTACAAAATAAAAGTAACTGTAAATTCAAAGTTGAAAGAAAAAACTCAATATTGCTTTAATTTTTCTGGGCTCAAAAGAATAAACATTTTTTTAACTTTGGAAGCAAATCGAAATAAGATGATAATTTAACGCGGAATTATTACGATAGCGCATGAAGGTTGAGCCGTTCTCCTGGGACGTGGCTTTATTCCGTTATCGATCCGTACGTTAATATCCGTCATAAAACGGATAGACTCGGTTTGTTACTGGCTCTTGCAAAGATAAAGTAGTTTACTAAACGACCGCATAAGAAGGTGCTCGAGGTGAAAAACGAAAGGGCACGAGTTGAGGATGGTATTTTCGTTTTTTTCGTAAACACCGGTTTTGTAAAAACGAGAACCACACGCGAAAAGGGCAATTGGGAAGCGACCGCAATCGGTGGCGGGCCCGTTCATTAAAAACTAGAATTTAATTTGGCCAGCAATGATTAACGATGACAAAAAACACAAGCGTAAAAAGTTTGTTTGGCTGAATGAAAGTTGTTTATACCTTTTTGTGGAAGATTAAACTGATGATAAGATGCTGATAAGCGCTGTGGGAGTCTCTTGTTGATGTTTTTCGCTGTTTTTCGTGATTTGATTTTGTAAAAGTAAAAACTTGAGTTGACTTTTGAAATCTTTGTTTGAGAGAATGATCTGGACACGACTCTAGTTTGACGTGTTTAGGTTGTGAGCGTGAAAATGACGAGTTAGGCGTTACTCACGAGCGAGCTCGCGGCTGCCGCTGAAGGCAAATACGAAGCGTGAGCTGAGCGCCACCCAGCGGACACGTATTTCGGCAACTAAAGGCAGTGAGGATGCCCTCGACACCAGCCCCCACCGAACACGCGCGCAGGAAGTACCGATTATGGTAAAGTTGGCCCAGCAGCGCCACCCAGGCGACTGGAAATGTTACGAGGTGAGTTACGATTGGACGAGATCGTAATTATGAACAGCGCCACTCAACTAGCAAGCCATTTTGAAATCTAGAATTTGTCAATTTTTTGATAGTTTTTAGTTTTTAAAGAAAAATCATAAAATTATAGTAACCGTTTTTATAATTTATAATATATTTTAAATAATATAATAAAATTTTTTCAAAAAATTGTGTTTGACGAGATCAAAAAATAAGAAAAAACCAAGCATAAATAACGTTTTCATAAAAAAAACATTGTTTAAAAAATTCGTTTTTTAAATCAGATTCTCGTTTCTAAAGATTCTAAACTGAGTTTTTCAAAAACTAGGATATGTAGCGTTTCGTCAGAATAAAATCCAGGTAAATAAATATCAGTGTTCCAGCCGAGTGAGATAAGGCGGCTTTTGATTTCCGGTCTGATAGCGTGTCACGTGATAAATTCGCTTGAAATTAAATATTCGGAAATTCCACTGAAGCCTAACAACTTCCGTTCTGTGTTTGAAAGCAGCCCGTAGCGCGCGGAAAATATGCTGGGTCACGACTTGTGACCTCTTTCTGGATGAGAAGGAGGTCCCCCGCGGCGCGTGTTACGACCGAACGTGAGCTGATACTCTCCCTTAAAGTTGCGGCAGATCAAAGCGCGGGAGAAGAAGAGGCTAATTGCGCCCGATCCCACAGAATTAGACGCTCAAAGTATTGATTTCCGGAAAAGTAATTTTCACCATTTGTCGCTTTTTCAGAAAAAAAAATGTGTGATTTCAACGTATTTTCTATGTGCAAGTAATTGTTCGCTTTTTCCCGCATGGGTTAATCTACTTTTCCCTCGAGAACAATTAAAAATGATCTATTTTTCGAAAGAAATTTTTAATGAAAAAAGCTGTGTTGCCACTTTAGTGTAAGTTGGATTTAATTGAATGATGTTTTTGGGGAAATTGTCGCGAGTGATTTATAATCGAAATATATGAGGCTATCGGGGAGAAAATAAAATTGATGATTTATCTCGGAAAAAAGGCTTGAATTATTGATCCCGCGTTCCATAAATTGCGAGAACAGCGACGGACGTCTGGGAATGAGCGCTCTCTTTACTTCCAGACCATATATTATTTTATATCGCATTTTTATCCCCGACATTGCCGCATTTACGATCCCACTTTATATACCCTCTCTCTCAGCAGATGAGCCCTCTTTTCTCCCGCCCGTCACGTGAGAGCCTTGCCATCGTTAATAAAATATCAACGGTTTATTTGTTTCAGACATTTGTCTGTAAAAATATTTTTCTATTGCATGCTTTTAAATAATTTTCAAATTTAGATACCTTTTTTGCGTTGATATTTCTTTCGTAGTTGATCTCGGAACGAATTTGTGAAACAAAGTAATC
>Ga0115008_10002213_pt1 | contig 16109 bp, 13 predicted proteins | sample FraStrMetagenome_FD_87164 | JGI IMG/M metagenome (GOLD analysis project Ga0115008, IMG submission 87164) | Marine eukaryotic phytoplankton communities from Arctic Ocean - Fram Strait ARC3M Metagenome | ecosystem: Environmental > Aquatic > Marine > Oceanic | place: Fram Strait | collected...
CGAGTCATCCGCGATGGTGTCGTGGTCTACACAGGTACGCTCGGATCACTCAAGCGCTTCAAAGACGACGTCAAAGAGGTCAAGAAAGGCATCGAGTGTGGTTTGAACGTGGACCGTTTCAACGACATCAAAGTGGGGGACATCATCGAATCCTACGAGGAAGTCGAAGTCAAGCAGACCCTGAAGGACTGATGCGATGGTGAGGAGGCCAGAAAGCAAGCTTCCCCACCTCGGCACCACCATTTTTACCGAGATGACAGCCTTGGCTAACCGCCACGGCGCACTCAATCTTGCCCAAGGATTTCCAGATCTCCCTCCGCCCAAAAAACTCGTGGAGGCCGCCGTCACTGCCCTTCAAAATGGGGTTCACCAATATGCCCCAATGGCGGGGCGAATGGGCCTGCGTGAATGGATCTGTGACCATCACGCCTCTCGACATGGAGCTCACTATCGGCCAGAGACCGAATGCACCATCGGCGCAGGGGCCTCCTCCTTGATTTTTGGGGCCCTACAAGCCCTGGTTCACCCCGGAGACGAAGTCTTGGTCCAAACGCCAGCATACGACCTCTATCGCCCTGCAATTGAACTCGCTGGTGGCGTTTGTATTGAGGTTCCGCTGCTCAACGAACAAGGTGATTGGGATGCCGATTCTCTATTGACCGCTTGTGAGTCGCAAACGAGAATGGTCATCCTCAATACCCCGCACAATCCCACAGGCACAACCTGTCCAGCGGGTTTCCTCGATGCCCTTGCAGACCGCATCGCTCACACGGACACACTGGTCTTGTCGGACGAAGTATATGGGCCTATCGTCCATGATGGACGCACAGAGGTTTCCCTTACAGCACATCCCCTCCTGCGCGAACGCGGACTCGCCTTTGGTAGTTTTGGCAAGCTTCTGCAGGTCACGGGATGGAAGATTGGCTGGGCTGTCGGGCCAGCCCACCTCACAGAAGAGCTTAGGAAAGTGCACCAATACGATGTCTTCTCCACCGGGGCACCGCTGCAAGCCGCATTGGAAGCCTATTTGCCTACAGAAGATGGTGCAGCTCATTTGCGCGCATTGCCCGGGGTATATCAAACCAAACGAGACCGGGTCTTGGCCGGTTTGGCCGACACAGCATGGAAATGGCAGCCCGCAGAAGGTGGGTTTTTTCAAGTGCTTGACGCCAGTCAACTGATCCCCAACGACGACGGACATTGGGCCCGAAAATGGACGCAAACCCATGGCTTGGCGACCATTCCTTTGTCTGCCTTTTATGCGCCACCCACTCCGCAACTCCGGCTTTGCTTCGCCAAGCAAGACGCCACCCTCGATGAGGCCATAGGCCGCCTTCGAAAAATCGCATCGGATCATGCCACGTGAACCCTTGTCCATCATCGGCCTCCAAACTCCATTGGTTTGGAACGACCCCGAGGCCAACCGCAACCAACTTGGACAACAGTTGGCTGCCCTTTCCATTCCGCAATCCTCTCTTGTGGTTTTTCCGGAAATGTTCACGACTGGGTTTGTGTCGGCCCCTCCCAGTGACCCTCTCGAAGAAAAGAAGACCCTGTCCTGGATGCAAGAATGGAGTCACCGGCTCAACACCAGCATCGCCGGCAGCATCGCATGTCTGGACACAAAAGGAAGGGGGCGCAATCGGTTTCTCTTGGTGAACCCAAGCGGGGAAACGACCCGTTACGACAAACGCCACCTGTTCACCTTTGCCGCTGAAAACCGTCAATTTACAGCAGGGGAACACCGTGTAGAATGCAATGTGGGAGATGCCCGTGTGCTGCTGCAGGTCTGCTATGACCTCCGGTTCCCTGTGTTCTCACGCAACCATCAGCGTTCCCCTTATGACCTGGCTATATATGTGGCCAATTGGCCTGAGGTTCGCGTCCATGCATGGCGCGCACTCCTTGTGGCGCGGGCCATAGAAAACCAATGCTGGGTGGTCGGCATCAACCGAATTGGAAAAGACGGTGAGGGCAAACAATACAGTGGAGACAGTTTGATTGTCGATCCAAAAGGACACATTGTTGCCGATGGGTCTGGTGGTGCACCACAAGCCCTAAAGGCGCAAGTTGACTTGGTGACCCTCGATGCTTTTAGAGACGCATTTCCCGTCCTCAAAGACGGGGATGCCAAGTAACTCCGAAGGTCAAAAACCTCCTGAGTTCACTTGAATGCGTTCTCTCCCGTGATGTCAAAGCCAGTGATCAGCAGGTGGATGTCGTGTGTTCCCTCGTACGTGATCACAGACTCCAAATTCATCATGTGGCGCATGATGGGATATTCGCCTGTGATGCCCATCCCACCCAAAACCTGACGTGCCTCACGCGCAATGTTGATGGCCATTTCCACATTGTTTCGCTTGGCCATGGAAATCTGACCACTCGTGGCCTTGCCTTCGTTGCGAAGTTGACCCAATCGCAAAGTGAGCAACTGCGCTTTGGTGATCTCTGTGATCATCTCAGCCAGCTTTTTCTGTTGCAACTGAAAACCCGCAATGGGGCGACCAAATTGTTCCCTCTGCTTCGCATAACGAAGTGCCGTGTCATAGCAGTCTAAACCAGCGCCAATCGCACCCCAAGCAATGCCGTAACGCGCACTGTCCAAACAGCTCAAAGGGGCACCCAAACCTGAGCGACCCGTCAACAAATTGCCTTTGGGCACTTTGACATCTTCGAAAACCAACTCACCCGTGTCAGAGGCGCGAAGGCTCCATTTGCCCGTCATTTTTGGGGTTGAAAACCCTTCCATTCCGCGCTCAACAAGCAACCCGTGGATCCGACCCGATTCGTCTTTGGCCCAAACAACAGCCACGTCGGCAAACGGCGCGTTGGAAATCCAAATCTTCGCGCCGTTCAGCAAATAATGATCGCCTTCGTCCTTAAAATGGGTGACCATTCCTCCTGGGTTGGAGCCGTGATCTGGCTCGGTCAATCCAAAGCAACCCATCATCTCACCTGTGGCGAGCTTGGGGAGGAACTTTTGCTTTTGCTCTTCAGTGCCATACTTCCAAATGGGGTACATCACCAGAGAGCTCTGCACGGAGGCCGTGCTCCGGAGCCCACTGTCGCAACGCTCCAATTCTTGCATGATGATGCCATAGGAGATCTGATCCAACCCCGCCCCGCCATACTCCTCGGGGATGTAGGGGCCAAAGGCTCCGATTGCGCCCAAGCCAGGAAGCAAATGCTTCGGGAAAATTTGCGTCTCCGCAGCATCCTCGATGATGGGGCTGACCTCTTGTTTCACCCATGCGCGCGCCGCATCACGGATCAACTTGTGCTCCTCGGTGAGGAGGTCGTCCATCATGTAGTAGTCGTGACCTTGGTACAGGTCGGTCTTGACAGATCCGTTGTTCATGATGCGAAAATACAACGCACAAGGCCGTAGACTTGAATCTCCATGGACCCCGAATCCACAAGCGAAGGCGAATTTGCACCTGTCAAAGAAACCATAGGGCCTGATCGACGCGATTTCAGGCTTCAAGACGCGCTTGTCGGACTTTTTCCAATCCTGCTTCCCAGCCGGAAATCCTGCAAGAAAGCCATCCAACGGGGCCAAGTATTGCTGAATGATGCCGTCGCCAGCACCGCTGGCAGAGTGAAACCGGGCGACACCGTGTCATTTTGCCCAAAGCCGGCACCAAAAACATCCCCCTTGGGTCCGAACGCACCTCAAAATATCCGAGTGATTCGGCCCCCCGAAGGCGAGTACGCATTGGTTTGGAAACCCGCCGGCCTGGCCACATCCGGTTCTGGGCAACTCAACTTGACGCGGGTGTTGTCTCAACTCGCACATCACGGCACCCATGAACAGCGGCTCCAATTGACGCCCCACAGCAAAGATGCATTGCCCGCTCCCCAACCTGTCCACCGTCTGGATCGGGCAACGGCCGGTTGGGTTTGTGTTGCCCTGAACTTAAAAGCAGCCCGGTCTTTGGGCCATGCCTTTGAACAGCGAACCGTCGCCAAACGCTACCTCGCCTTGGTCGCAGGTGGGCTCACCCAGCCCGGCAGCAACACACAGCCTCTTGACGAAAAAGTCGCCATCACCCACTGGACTCCCTTGTGCTCAGGGCCCCTTCCCGTTCATGGCACCGCAACCCTCATCGTGGTGCACATCGAAACTGGTAGAACCCATCAAATCAGAAGGCACTTGGCCGACATCGGCCATGCCCTCGTTGGCGAAGACCGGTATGCACCAGGTCAAGACACCCCGAAGCAAGCACAGCCCTTGCGCTACACCGGCCACGGTCTTTTTCTAAGCGCAGTGCACCTCAGCATCCCTTCTGGAGACCATGGACCTGCCGCAAATGTCGAAGCAGACCCCCCAAAAAAGTTCACCCAGATTCGATGGGTATTGGATCACTTGAATTCAAGGGGTCCATTCACGACACCCTAATGGACGTTAAGCGATGGACGCTTCGTAGCCACTGTCGATCAGCAGGCCCTTCTTTTTGTAAGCCGAAACAGCCAACTGGTCCGCCCGCTCATTCATCGGGTTGCCCGCGTGGCCTTTGACCCAATCAAACCGAACGCTGTGGCGGCGGTATGCCTTTAAAAACCGCTTCCAGAGATCGGGGTTTTTCTTGTCCTTGAAGGCCTTTTTCTCCCAATTGAACACCCAACCTTTCACGACAGAATCAATCACGTATTTGCTGTCACTGACTATCCATACTTCGGTCCCATCACGCTTCATGGCCTCGAGGGCCACAATCACGGCCAACAGCTCCATGCGGTTGTTCGTGGTGAGTCGATAACCCGCCGTTAGTTCCTTTCGAAGCCCGCCCCATTCCAAGATGGCACCATAGCCCCCAGGGCCCGGGTTGCCCGAAGCACCACCGTCTGTATGCACCACCACCGGATCAGCCATGGGTCTGAAACAACATGGCCACGTTGGCCGAGAACAACTTGACCGCAATGGCCAAGAGAATGATGCCAAAGACCTTTTGAAGTACCGCGATGCCCGCCTCTCCCAACAATCTCTCAATGCGCCCGGTCATGCGCAAAACGAAATAAACCAAGGCCATGTTGATCAAAATGGCCAAGGCAATGTTCACGACGTCAAACTCCGCTCGGAGTGAAATGATGGAGGTCATGCTTCCCGCACCTGCAATCAATGGAAACGCCACAGGTACAATTGTCGCCGTTTTCATGGTTTCGGGGCTCTGCTTGAACAAGGTGATCCCCAGTATCATCTCCAATGCCATGAAAAACATAACAATGGATCCCGCCACAGCAAAGGAGTTCACGTCAATGCCCAAAAAATTGATCACACCCTCCCCCAAGAACAGAAAAGCGAGCATGATGCCCAGGGCCACCAAGGATGCCCGCTCAGCATGGATGTCTCCTGCCTTCTTTTTGATGTCCAATAAGAAAGGAATGGAGCCGACAATGTCAATCACAGCAAACATCACCATGGTCGACTTAAGCAGTTCAGTCCAATTGAAATTCATAGGTTGTGTTCAATCCAATGTCTTGCCCGGCAAGGATAACGATTCTCGGATGGCGCGCAAGGTCTGCTTGGCGTAGTGCGCATTTTCCAAAACCTGAATTTTTTCCGCAATCGAATGGGGGGTGTCTTTCATGGACAAAGGGGCAGACGCTTGAAAGAACGTCAAGCCCGTGTCATAACCAGAATCAACCCAATGCAAAGTGATGCCCGTTTCTTCAATTGCTCCCTTCTGAAACGCTTCGTGAACCGCACGGTGAACATGGTGTCCATACATGCCTTTGCCTCCAAAGGCGGGCAACAAGGAGGGGTGCAAATTCAACATTCGCCCAGGAAATTCATCCACCAAACCTTGGGGTACTTTAAGCAAAAAACCCGCCAGCGCCACAAAATCAACCTGCATGTCCAGAAGGCGCCGGGTGACTTCACCTTGTTCTAGCTCCCCTTTAGAGAACGTCCAACAAGCGACCCCTAGCCGCTCCGCGCGTTCAACCGCCCCGGCTTTCGAACGGTTGGTCCCCAAAACCACCACCTCTGCTTCGGCGGATGTCTGGACGGCCTGAATTAACCGTTCCGCGTTTGTTCCTGACCCACTGGCCAGGATGGCCACCCTGACCACCCCTTCTTTCATCAAGGGGCTTTGCTCCCGCCCGGTGCTTCAGAATCGAATGCAGCCGTATACGGCCGCTGACCGCGCTGTCGCGAAGCTCTGTTGTCCCTGAGGCTCTGCATTCGTTCCACAACAGCTTGGACATCTGCATCATCCGGCAAGGCTCTATCGAGTGCAGATGAAACCCGCTGATTGACAGCAAGGGACATCTGAATGCTGCTCTCCGATGCTGCATAGTAGGCATCGTCCAAAGAGATGAAGTACATCAAGTCGTCGGCCAAATGGTCAAACAACTCCAGGCCAACTGCCTTGATCAGAGACGCTGCCCTGGCTTTGTCTTCCCCTGAAAGACTGTCGTCTTTCACCAATTCCGAGAGAAGCTCCACCACAGGCAACATGACCCGGCTATATGGCACATTTCTAGAAGGCGTGGCCTCCAACATGCGATTCAACACGTCCAATCCACGGCCGGCGTCTCCATCCCGCACAAATGCCTCTGCAAGGTTGGTCATCTGCAGTCGGATGTTGGTCGCCATCCGGCGGTTGTTTTCGTCCATGTAGATCTCCCCCTCTTGGTCCATGCCTCCCCATTGGAAGTCCTCCATCACATTGGTGTACATGATGTCCTTTGCAATGCCGATGGGCTGACCGCCTTGAGAACCGTATTTGACCGGAACCAATCTCCAAGCCAACCCTTCCAACCGGAAGTAATCTTGCAGACCCACATAGCTGTCTGGTCCAATGGTGACCGCGAAATACACAGGGCGCTCCCAGTTGTTGTTCCTCAGAATCTCCATCACCATAAACTGATTCTTGAGCACGTACTGGCGCGGGGTTCCCCTGCCATCCGTGATCGTCCATTCCAAAGCATCCACAATCCGATCACGCTCCTCGGGAAGCACCAACCCTGAACTCACAGCATAAGCACTGTCCACAGGAACGCTGAAGCTGTTGGACGGCAAGTGCGCATAAGCACGGCCTCCACCATAGTCGACCATGTCTGCATCGTCCAAAGCCTGCTGCATGGCCACTTCAATGTCCACGTAGGGGGAATTCGGGTCTACTGGAGGGTCCATCAACACAATGTCTCTGGTGCCCTGACGATACTGCTCCTCACCCATGCGAATGGGCACAGGGGCGCTGTCATATGCCCGGCGCTTCATCTGCTCAACGTACCAGTCCGTATTGAGCAAGCTCAAATTGACAATGCGCACATCCGTGCGGTATTCTTCCACCTCTTGGACAAACCACAATGGAAAGGTGTCGTTGTCCCCATTGGTGAACAAGATCGCATTTGGTGCCAAACTGTCGAGGTAGTTTTTGGCCATATCAACCCCTGTGCTTCTCCCAGCACGGCTGTGGTCGTTCCAGCCCTCAGCGCCCATTTGAAACGGAACAAACAACAGAAGTCCTGAAAACAAGGCTGCATTCAGCTTTTCGTTTCCAGAGCGACCAACTGCATAAGCAAGGCCCATGAGCAATGCTGCCACCGCCGCCAAATAAAGAACGGTATACCCCAGAGCATGGCCACCACCGGTGACCGTCTCCAACACAAAGAGGACCACTCCCAGACCCAATGGCGCTCCCGCCGCCAGACCCAAGTCCCGAAGCTTCATGTTTCCTGCCATGTCAAAAAGGGCATAAACACCCAGTCCAATCCAAATCGTGAAGGCATAAAAAGACCCCACATAAGCATAATCCCGCTCGCGCGGCTGCAACGGATATTGGTTCAAATAGACCACAATGGCAAACCCGGTCAAGACAAACAACAGCCCCGTGACCGTAAAGTCTTTCCATCCGCGAATGGCTTGGAAAATCAAGCCGATCAAACCCAACAAAAGCGGCAAGAGGTAATAGTGGTTGTGGGCCTTGTCTTCGGTACGGTGCTCCGGGAAAAGGGCCAAGCTGCCTAGCCTTTCTTCGTCAATGAAGTCCAAACCAGTCATCCAATTGCCATCGATGAAATCGCCATGTCCTTGAACGTCGTTTTGACGACCAGCATAGTTCCACATGAAGTAACGGAGGTACATCCAGCCCACTTGATAGCGGACAAAAAAGCGGGCATTCTCGGCCTGAGAGGGCACCAACATTTCATGATAACGGTCCGCTTGCCCCTGCAAACGCTGGGCTTCCCTGATGTCTTCAGAAGACCGAGACCGGTTGGCCCTTTGCGTGGCCGTTCGCACTTGTTGCTCCACAGCGCCCAAATTCTGCTGAATGGCCTGGGCATATCCACGGCCACGGTCCAGACCTTTGGTCAAGTCGGTCACCATGATTTCCGCCAATGTTTGGCGAATTTCCGCATTGCTCAAGTCTGCCAACCGTGCTTCATTGCCCTTTCCCACGACAATTTCTGTGGCACTGCGCACTTCGTACGTCGCCCCAAAACGTTGACCAAAAGAACGATAGAGGTTGTTCAACATCCTCGCCAGTTCACCTTTCTCCAAGCCGGCGCCCAGTACGCGTGATGCAAGATGGGCCTCAAACCCTTGGGTATCTCGTGGCTCTCCATCGACGGGGCTCACAAAGGCCACGTCCTCATTCCAACCCTTGTAATTCGACCACTTCTTGTACTCCCCAACGTGGTTCGCCTGACTTGAATACATGCGAGGAAAGACCATGGTAAAGCGCTCGTCATAACGGGGAACACCGTTTTTCTTTTCTCCACTGTCTACATACTCCTGAGAGATGGAAAAATCTCCCTCATTCTCAGAGATGTACTTCTCTGCTGCAAACCGCTCACGGAAGGTGGCCACCCGGGTGCTCACCGATCCTCGGTTCTTCGACACACTGTAGCTCGGGAAATATGTAGGGCTGCCAGTCTCATAGGGCTGTTCAGCATCATTCGGAGAATTCCAATACTGACCCGAACCCAATGGACGGTCTCCATATTGCTCCCGGTTCAAATAAGAGAGGAGCGCAAACAGGTTTTCCGGGTTGTTCTCATCCATGGGCGGATTCGCAGCAGAACGGACAACAATCAAAGCAAATGTGCTGTATCCAACCAAAATCATGGCCACAGACAACGCCGCCACATTGACCTGCCACCAGCCCCTTTTGCGGCTGTACCACAGTGCCGCCACAAGCAAGGCAGTCACAAGAAAGAGATAGAACACCACGCCTGTATTGAAGGGCAGGCCCATGGAATTCACAAAGGCCAACTCAAAGCGAGCCGCCAACTTGACAAACCCCTGAATCAACCCGAATTGAACAAACAACAACAGGGCCAAAGACAAGGCCAAAGCCCCAATGAACGTTGGCCATTTGAATGTATTTCGCTTGAAATAGTAAACCGCTACAATCGCGGGGATCGCAAGAAGGTTCAACAAGTGAACCCCAATGGAGAGGCCCATTAAATAGGCAATGAGCACAATCCAGCGCAGGTTGCCCGGCTCTTCGGCGCGCGCCTCCCATTTGAGTATCGCCCAAAACACCAACGCCGTGAAGAGCGAACTCAATGCATACACCTCTCCCTCTACTGCGGAAAACCAAAAACTGTCACTGAACGTGTAGGCAAGCGCGCCGACTGCACCGCTGCCCATAATGGCCAGGCGCTGACCCGATGTGGGCTCATTCTGACCGTCAGTCCAACGCGACGCCGACAACTTTTGGGCCAAGTGGGTGATGCTCCAAAACAAGAAAAGAATGGTGAACGAACTCGCCATCGCACTCATCACATTCACGGCCGTTGCGGCATGAACCGCAGGAACGAACATTGAAAAGAGCCGTGCCAACAGCATGAACATGGGGGCCCCGGGAGGGTGACCAACCTCCAGCTTGTAGGCAGAGGCAATGAATTCACCACAATCCCAAAAACTCGCTGTGGGTTCGATGGTGAGCAGGTAGACCACCGTGGCCAGAAGCCATACTGACCATCCAGTAAGGTCGTTGAGTCGCTTGTAGTTCATGCGGCGTTGATTTGTCCTGCTGGCATTCGCCCCAATCGGGACCTCAACCTACAGGAACACCGCGAAAATAGGCCCTCCTTATCGGGTGACCATCACCCTTCGGTGCACAGCGTGCACGCCGCTTTGAACATGCAACACATATCCACCCGTATCGAGCCCCTGCGCATGCAAAACCCACTGCGACGACACAGACCTCCCCTCCTTGACCACACGGCCCAGACCGTCGACCAACATCCACTGCGCTTCGCCTTTAAAAAACGCGGAGTTCATGCGAACAAAGGCCTGGTCATCTGTGGGGTTGGGAAACACAAGAAGGCCATCTGAGATTGGCGAAGTCGCATCCATCAATCCATTGCTACAGTCGGTCAGCACTCCGAATTCCACATCAAAAACCCCATCGATGAGAGAGAGATCGACTTGAATTTCGTCCGCTTCCCCCATGTTCAATGTCAACGTCATACCGGGCAACCCCTCAAATTCAGATGACCCTGAGAAGGCCATGGACAAGGAATAACAACCGGGAGGGAGACACAGCACAACCCCGTCCAATCCGGCGCCTTCAGGATCCAAGGAAATGGACTCCGTCCAATCCATGCCTTCACCCCACAAACTCAACGTCCATTCAAGGTCTTCGAGAAGCGCCTCTGCGGTCTCGCCTTCGATGGTCACCTCCACCTGCTCACAGGGCTCACCTGAACCATTTTCGAGGTCAATGCACGCACTGAGCACTTCGCCACAATCCAAGAATGTTGCGGACACACAGGCCGTTTCCGTGAGTACGCCTTCAACAAAAGTGTAATTGACCGTGTCCCCGAAGACCACAGAACCATCGGAGAGTGTCCAAAGGAAATCCACAGCTTCGTCCGCGTCCGTGATCGCCACCAGCGTCCAACTGCCATCGCTCTCCTCTAGGGCCTCGATTTCCAAGTTACACTCCACCTCGACCCCGCAATCTGCTTCGCCTGCGCCAAAACTGAACACCAAGGCCGCCCCATCCAACACAGGGTCGTCGGTAAAATCAAAAGACCCGGCTATCGCAACGTTGGCCGCCGCATCGCTGCTGTCCATGGCCAACAAACTCACATCGTAACAGCCCTCGGGCAAGCACATGCCCAACTCGAGTGTTTGCTGCACTCCTGGCAAAAACAGCAGGATGTCTTCCTGCGCCCAATTCTCTCCCGACACTTCCCACATGAAGTAGCCAGAGGTCCCATTGGCGGGCGTGACTTCAAAATACACCGGCTCACAAGACGAAGCGCACCCTTCGATTTCAACCGCCATGCACCATGTGGTTCCTTCTGGACAACCCGGACTGTAAACCGTAGCGCAAACCTGATAAGTGCCAGATTCTGCGTGCTGGTGTTCGGTCCACAAACTGGCGCTGTTGAACACCATGCCATCGCCAAAGTCCCATGAGATGGTGTAATCATCGGGCTGCATCATTTCCAACATGTAGAATCCAAGACATGGCTCATCCTCGTCCAAAATCGTGTGAATCAATGCTCCTTCGTCCACGGCCAAACAAGGCTCACAGCCTTCCACCTCTACCTCCACACAAAGCACAGTAGAATCCGGACATGTGGGGCTCACATAGGTCGCACATGTCTCGTAAAACCCGTCTACCGGGAACACATGCCAAGAAAAATGTCCCTCTCCCGTGGTTCCATCCCCGAAGTCCCAAGTGACCGCTTCGCCTTCTGTGAATTCACAAACGCTCACTACGAATTCACAGCCGTTTCCACTCACCCAAACCTCTTCAGGGCAGTCACTCTCGTATCCCTCGCTGCCCGTGCACGCCACCACCCCTTCTGGGCAATCATCTGTGATGTATTGAACGCACACTTGCCAAGGAGAATCTCCGGTGCCGACAGGCAGAGTCAAAGCGGTCCCACCTTCCATAAAGACCTCCCCATTCAAACTGTAAACCAGCGTTACACCCTCGGGGTAACCCAAGGGAATCACCATGATGACCTCGCCTTCTTGGGCCGTTTGCACTTCAAGTTCAAGGCCGCAATCTGGCTCTGTACACCCTGTCACTGTTACCGTTGTTTCCAAAGTAACGCCTTGGGGACACAGGTCTGAAATGTAGGCGACCGAAACAGGGTACGTGCCATCTCCTCCGAACACATGCTCCGCATAGTGCCCCCCATTCACCACTTCATCGCCAAAGGTCCACGTCGCATCTTGATTGAGCTGAAACTCTCCTGCCTCAAAAGCCCAAGCGCAATCACTGTCGAGCTCAACAACCGCAATCGCCTCGGGGCATTCATCCGTATCAATTTCATCGCATACCCCGTAAAGCGGCAACTCCACAATTTGAGCCAAGGTGCCCAAGCCTCCCGGTAAAACCTGCAAATACAAGACGCCATCCAAGTCACCATCTGTGGTCAGCTGTGCAACCAGAACTCGTCCATCTTCATCCGGCAAACCATTGGTGTTGGTCGGCACCACAAACCATGCACTGCCAATCAAATCATCGATCACGAAACCCTGCCCATTCTCAAATTCTGTGGCAAACGGCGAACCCGTGCTCATGACCACCTGAGGGCAGTCTTCCCCTGCACCTGAATCTGGTGGGCCATCAATGCCAATGGTCAACCAACTGTCAAACGGCAATTCAGGAAACAAATCAAACAGCAATGGATTGTTGGCACAGGGAAATTGACCCCCTTCATTGGCCTGGTACCATGAGGTCGAGGTCAAAAGCGCGGTCGGGTGCTGCGCATCGCCAAAAACAGTCGTAACAACATCCTCAGGACCAGGAAGGGTCACGTAAAGGCGGTAAGTCGTCTGTCCTTCCAAAGGCCCTTCCGTGTGAACAGCCGTCACTTCGATGTCCAGACAAACACTGCCATTGACAAGGATAGGCTGGGCCAAGGTGCCGAAAGTGATCAGCGACAAAACAGAAAAAAGAAGAAAGCGCATGTCTAAAGTTGGGTTCTCATCCAAAAGACTCAAAATCAATCGGCGGCGTTGCATGAGGTTAATCGGCGTCAACAAATCTGGGGTCAGCTGGCAACACATCTCCGCAGGAGGAGCAGGTTCGCTTGGCTTGATCTTCATAGAAATCTCGGAAACGAGGGAGAAAGTCTTTCTCGATGTCCCGAAGCTCAAAGTAAGTCTCGTGCAATTTGTGATTGCACCCCTCACAGAACCAAAGCAGCCCGTCCTTCATCTCTGAATCTGCTCGCTTCCGCTCAATCACAAGGCCCAAAGATCCCGACTCCCTCATGGGACTGTGGGGAACCTTGGCTGGATGGAGATACATGTCTCCGGGGCCAAGCTTCATGTCCACAGCTTGACCATCTTCTTGAATTCGCACAGTGATGTGGCCCTCAAGCTGATAAAAAAGCTCTTCAGTCTCATTGTAGTGATAGTCCTTTCTGGCATTGGGACCCGCGACAATCATGACGATGTAATCGCCACTCTCCACATACAGGTTCTTGTTGCCCACTGGAGGCTTGAGCAATTCTCGATGTTCCTCGATCCAAGCGGTCAGGTTGAAGGGCTTCGCAATGGGCATGGTTGAAATTAACCCTTGGCCACTTGTGTCCGGACTGGTCTCCCAACCAGATATACCCCAACGAATATGAGCCCACCAAAAACAAACAGCGGCCAGCCCACATCGACCATGTAATCCGTTCCTCCATTGTGGGCTTGCGCAAAGCTGAGCAACGTGGCCAGCAAAGGCTGGAGGTAGATGTACACGCTCACCACCGTAGGCTGCAAATTCTGTAGCGCGAAAATGTTGAGCAGATAGACCAAAAACGTTGTCGCCAACACCACATACGCCACCCCTGCCCATTGTTTGGGGCCGAAAGCCGACCAATCAATGGCCATCGCCTGGCTCCAGCCAATGGGCGTGGTGAACAGCCAGCCAAACAAAAAGACCCACGTGATCACCGTCAGCGGCCTGTATTTCGACATCAATGGCTTCACTGCCACCAAGTAAAATGCATAACTCGTGGCATTGACCAGGATCATCAAGTCTCCTTGCCAAGAGGCATGAATCCGCTCACCTGAGCTGCTCCAAACCAGAATGGCCGCTGCGCCAAGTCCGCCCAGAATTACCCCCACCAAACGGCGCCGAACAATGGGCTGACCCAGAAGAACCGCACTGGCAATCAACACCAAAACCGGATTCACCGTCATGATCAAACTGGCGTTCACCGGACTGGTGCTATTGAGGCCGTTGAAAAACAACAACATGTTGATGCCCACACCCGTGAGTCCGCAAAACACCATTCGCGGGACATCTTTTCGGTCAATTTTCTCGGGGCGAGCCAAAATCAACAACCCAAACAGCACCAGTGCCCCCGTTACGCGGAGTACAATGAACCCACTTGGGCCAACCAAATCAGGCATTAATCCTTTGGCCACGAGGTAATTTCCCCCGTAGATCAAAGCCACGACAAGCAAGGCGAGGTGGGCAAGAAGGCGCTTCACCGGGTGTGGTCAGCTTTGAAGTGCCTTCCTGGCTCCTTCAACGGATGCCTTGGCAGAACCTGCAAACACGGCTTCTTCTGTCAAAAGCACAGGGCGTTTGAGAAAAGTGTACTCCTCCAATATCAACCGGCGATAATCTGCTTCCCCCAGGTTTTGGTCTGCGAGGCCCATGGAGCGAAACTTCATGGCACGGCGACTAAACAAAGCCTCATAACTGCCAGAATGAGCCTGCATGGCGTCCAATTGATCTGGCGAAATCCCCTCGGATTTGATGTCGCATACCACAGCGCCATGACCCGCGGGGTCCAAATCCGCATCGATGCGCTGACAGGTCTTGCAATTGGGGAGGGTGAAGAAAGTAAAGGGCATTTATAAGAGGGGCAAAATGTGATCAATGGCGCTCACCGCAGCCGTCAAGTCCGGCTCAACCGCTTCGTTGTTGTCGAGCACCACATTGGCAAGATGGGCCACAGGGTCCAAATAGCGGAGGTCTCCGGGCCTCACATGCCGGTCCCATTGGTATTGTATGATCTCTGGGGTCAGACTCCGTTCAGCCTGGTCTCTGGCCAAGCGTCGGGCGAATCGGGTTTCTGGGGTCGCGTGAATCAACACGGTCAAATCCAATCGGCTGCGCACTCCCTCATCGTGCAAGAGAAAGAGACCATCCAAAAACACAACAGCACAGGCCGGTATAGACAGAGGCTCTGGCGTAACACCTGGTTGATTGAAGGTGTAACTCTGAATTTGGAGGCCCTTTCCAGACCTCAGAATGTCGAGGTCTCGTGCCAAGCGCTCCAAGTCGAGCGATGCCGGCTCGTCAAAGTTGGGTTCTCCCTCTGCGTCTCGCGGAACTTGATCAATCGGCCGGTAATAATCGTCCATCCGCAACACCGCCGCACGGTCGCCATAATGACTCAATAAACGGCTCACGACAGTCCCCTTTCCCGAGGCACTTCCCCCCACAACTCCCACGAGTCGGCTTCCCATGTTCTTAGTCATCCGTCTTCAATTGATTCGCCAACGCTCGATCGTTGGCCAAGCGTGGCACTTTGTTTTGTCCTCCGAGTTTTCCGCGCCGCGCCATTGCATTGCGAAACGCTCCTCCCTGCAACGTCGTCAAAACTGCCGGCCGCAAAACAGAACCGGCAATGAGATCGCGGTAATATGGATTCCGCTCTTGCAAGGCGCTGTCCAAAGCCGTTGCAAAGCGGTGAAGATCTTCAGGGGTTTCGGCGAATTCAACAAACCACTCATGATGAGGCAGTCCCTCTTCCGGCGACACCTCAGGGGCCACATGAAACTCCACCACTTGTCCCCCGATCTTCCCTACCGCCGCTTCCATCGCAGCCTCGACTTCCTCCGCGATCACATGCTCACCAAAGGCACTGGTGAAATGTTTAATGCGGCCAGTGACCACCAATCGCGCCGGTGACAAGGAAACAAAGCGAACAGTGTCTCCCAAGTCATACCCCCACAATCCTGCATTGGAGGTGACCACAACGGCATAGTTGACTCCCAATTCTACCTCACCCAGCCCCAAACGTCGGGCATCAGGACCTCCATACTCATCGGCAGGAATGAATTCCAAATAGAGGCCGTCGTCTGCGTTGACCAATAAACCTTCCCCAAACTCCCCATCCTGGTAGGCAATGAAGCCCTCACTTGCCGGATAGATCTCTACCCGAGGAACTTCAGC
>Ga0115008_10002215_pt1 | contig 16102 bp, 9 predicted proteins | sample FraStrMetagenome_FD_87164 | JGI IMG/M metagenome (GOLD analysis project Ga0115008, IMG submission 87164) | Marine eukaryotic phytoplankton communities from Arctic Ocean - Fram Strait ARC3M Metagenome | ecosystem: Environmental > Aquatic > Marine > Oceanic | place: Fram Strait | collected 2012-06-18
AGATGGCATAGATGTGGTGCTGGAACAACCTTAAGATTGGCAATATCTCAAGATATGTATATTATCTACACTAAAAAAGTACATGAGACATTAAAATTAATGGTTGCTGAAGATGATAAAGAAAAAGCTAAAAAACTTCAAATTAAGACAGCATTCATGACAGATATCGGTTTAAATCTAAGAAAAACAACAGATAAAAATAATATTATGAGAGAAGCCAGAGAGCTTTTTAAAGACGATAAATTTCATGAGAAATTAGATTCTGATACAAAACTACTTTGTTTTAGTAACGGTGTATTTGATTTTGAACAAAATGTTTTTAGAGATGGTTTACCAGGAGATTATATTTCGATGTGTACAAATATTGATTATAAACCTTATGATAAAATCTCAAAAAAATTGAAAGGAGAAATTGAGCTTTTTATGGAACAACTCTTTCCAGAAAAGGAATTAAGAGATTATATGTATGATCATCTAGCCTCTACATGTATAGGTAATAATATTAACAATACATTTAATATTTATACAGGTTGTGGTAGAAATGGTAAATCAATTTTGGTTGATCTTATGTCAAAATGTTTAGGTGACTATAAGGGAACAGTTCCAATTACATTAATTACTAGGGGAAGAAGTAATATTGGTAGTGCTACGCCAGAAATTGCAAGACTAAAAGGTTTGAGATATGCTGTTATGCAGGAGCCTTCAAAGCGAGAAAAAATCAACGAAGGTATGCTAAAAGAATTAACAGGTGGCACTGATGTATTACAAGGTAGACATTTACATCAAGAACCAATTGAATTTATTCCTCAATTTAAATTAGCAGTAACATGTAATACCTTATTTGATATTACCAGTAATGATGACGGTACTTGGAGAAGAATCCGTGTATGCGATTTTAAGTCGTTATTTACTGAAAAACCAGTGGATGATGATGAAGATAAACCATATCAATTTAAAGTAGATAAAAATTTACCAGTTAAATTTGAAAAATGGAAGACAGTATTTATGTCAAAATTAATAGATATATGTAGAGTAACAAAAGGAGATGTTGAAGATTGTGATATTGTTACACAAAAGAGTGGTCAATACAGACAAGGACAAGATTATCTAACTGAATTTGTTACAGAAAGAATTGAGACACAAGAAGGAGAAAAAGTTCAAAAAGGTGAAGTTTATAGTGAATTTAAACAATGGTATAATATGCAGTATGGTAGAAAAGTTCCTCAAGGAAAAGAATTGTATGATTTCTTAGATAAACGCTTTGGAAAATATAATCGCGGTGGATGGCATAATGTACACATCATTTACGATACACAATAAGTATAAAAAAATAATAAATATCTATAATTTTTTTATATTAATTTTCTACTAGGTATAAAATGTTTAACATTATATTCAGTTTTTATATCATCATATGATTTTAAATTTAATTTAAAATATTTATTTAAAATTTTAACCTCCTTTGTATATTTTAATCTATTATTATCAGTACCTTTGGTTTCATATTGAACACTATAACTATTTACTTTTTTAATAATAAATAATACATTATTTTCAAAATGTTCTGATTCTTCTAATACAGAAGAATGAACTAAAATAACAATATTACATTTAATATTGTATTTTTTTTTCAACTTGAAAACAGATTCTTTATAATTATTTAAATTATCATCCTCATTTATTTTTGTAAAATGAAATAAAATCATTTTTTCAGAAAAATGATTATAAATATTCATAAATATATCAGTTCTTTCTTTAATCATTTTATAAGTTTTAATATTAGCTAAATTATGATGAGTAGAAATACATATTCTATCCCAGTTATATAAGTCATTAGAAACATTATTAATATAATTTTGATTAATTACTAGATTTGTATTATGATAATTTTGAGCCATATAATAAATTTTATCGGATTCTGTCAAAATGTTAAGTTTTTTATTAATTTGTTGATTAGATTTATGTATAGAAAGTTTATTATTTTTTTTCATAAAAGAAACTAAATCACTAAAAAATAATTTGAAATCGTTTTGAATATTATCAAAACATGTTTCAATATCTATATACAGATAATCAAATGGACCACTAATATTTCTTATATTATAATACTTTAAAAAATCAGGACAATTACATCTATGTCCCATACTAAATATATATTCTATTTTCGTCATATAGAATTATATTTCAAAATTATTTTTAAAAAATTATTTAATTATAGTTTATAATTTCAGTCACAGAAACAGGAGAATAAGGTCTTTCAATTATATCATCTTCATTATCAAAAATATCGTCAAAAGTCCAACAGTTACATTGTGCGTTACCATCCCAAATATTTCCACAATTTTCACATTGTGTAAGATGACCTATCTCAATTAAATGCTCTATATATTCTTCATGTATATTTTCCTCTTCACAAGGGTAACATAATTCATCAGAATATGCAATATCATCAGTTAATAAAGTATTGCAATTTTTGCAATGATTCATATTATTAATTTAATATAATATAATACTTAAATTAATAATCAATTTTAAGTTTAATTATCAGCTTCTGGATCATCAATATACATATTTTTTGGAACTAAATTATATAAAAAGCTAGAAACATTAGAAAAAATATAAACTATCCAATGGATAATAAAAGGAAATAATAATAAAACAGCGATAACAATGAAATTTTTTTTCTCCATAAACATGTTTTTAAAGAAGAATGTAATTAAAAAAATTAAAATAACTGTCCAATATAACCATATTAATTGTGTATTATAAATTTTTAATTTATCTAATTCGTCTGTTTGATAAAATACTTTTCTATCACTAATATTATTCTCATTTTGAGCATCTATTATTTCGCCTTCCATTTCATCATTTTCTCTCTTATATTTTTTATTTAATTCGTCTATATAAATTGCGTTATCTCTAATATTTTCATAATCTTGAATATTATCTCTCAATATTTTCATATTATATTGTTGACCCTGTGCTAATTTATTTGTTAAAGCGTTTATTTCCTTTTTTGCTTTTTTTTCCATAAAATTATCATAATATTGCTCACCAAAAGCATATGTAAAATATTTTTTTCTAGATTCATCCAGATCATATGGAGCTCTGGTTTGTCTTATCTTTTCATTTTCATATTTGCTTTTAAGTAAATTAGTTTTTCGATCTTTTTGACACATTGGTCCACAACCGATTTGTTTATTAACTTGAGCAACCATAGCATTTAAATCTGTCAAATTTATTTTATTTTTTTTATTTTCACTATATTGTTGTAATTTTTCTATAAAACTCATAATGCTAATTAATATATATTAATATTAGAATATATATTAAATTAAACTTTTGCAAAAGTATTTTTATCACTAAATGGTACTACAACACTATTGTTCGGTAAAACAACAGTATCATGAACATTATCATTTAATGAATATTTGGATAAATCACCTGAAATCATGGTTTCATTAGTAGTTTCACATCTATTAGCATCGCTGTTCCATGATGTTCCTTCAGAGCAACAATCTTCCCCAAAGCAACCAAAACTATCGTCCCATGATTTACTTTTAATTTCTACTCCAAATGGATCTTCATCTTCATCTTTGCTACTACTAGATGAGTTAGCAGGTGTGCCCCAATTATATGCGTCATAATTCATATTATCTCTAAAGGTCAAATCTTTTACTTTAAAGAACATCATAATTAATCCTATTCCTAAACATACAGAGATTAAAAGTGTTGATAACCACGATGGAATTAATTCTTTATTACCTAAAGCAGCTACAATAATAATAGGAATACATGTTACAATAATAATTTTCATAATATCACTGTGATTTTGATAATTAAGACTATAGTATTTATTTATTTCAACCATTCTTAATTTATTGTTTTTCTCAGTTTGTAATACTTCAATTTGTTTTTTGGCATTATTTAATTCAGATTCAACAATTCCAAGATTTGTTAAATCATTAACTAAGTTTTGTCTGGAGCTTGATACATTTGTTCTGAGTAAACTATACATATTCTTTAAGTTTTTGAATAAATTTTGTCTTAATGTAGATAATTCGTTAATACGATTAATAATTCTCCTGGCTTCCGATTTAGATACAGTATTACCAGCCACAGATGTATCTAATTTTCTATATAAACTTTTTTCCATGCGTTGAAGTTCTCTAATATTTTTAATAGTTTGGGCCTGTGATTGATTCATTTTATCGAAATTTTTAGATGAAAATTCTGTTTCTTCTAATCCTGACATATTATTTATATATTATAGATAAATAATTATTTAAAATATATAATTAAATAACCATATGTTCTAAATTATTTCGATTTCATGAATTTCATAGTAGCAATCATAATTAAAATAGCAACAATAGACCATGATATATATCTGTAATTTTGTGATGATAACTGATATTCTTCATCTTCTTCTTGTTGATTTAATATTTCTAGATCTTTTTCTTCTTGGTCTAATTTCTTAAATATTTGTTCATATTCATAAATCATTCTAATGCGTTGTTCTTTTCCACTGTTTTGCGTATCATTGTATTTTCTAGCTTTTACAGTTAAATCCTTCATTTGTTTTATAATATCTGTTATTCTTTGTTGTAGCACTTTTTTCTTTTTCTCTAAAATATGTCTTTCTTGACCGGTTGATCTCTTGATAGAACACGCTGTATTTTTTTCCATAACACCGTCCATACCTGAAGGTGTTTCTTTACTTTTAGTGTATAAATCCCATGAGTTATTACCTTTTGCACGGCCAACATCATATTTAATCCAACACCCATCGGTCATATCTCTTTTACGATTAAAACCTTTACAATTATCATCAGCAACACAATAATCTTCACATTCTTTATATGTTGCTCCAGACATATATTTAATATCGCTACCTCCACTATCAGTTTTTTCTCTAACCGAAAATGTAGTTCTTCCTTTACCTTGACCAGCAACTTCAGCATATTTTTCTGAAGTAACATATTCATCCACATCAGTATTACATGAATAATTGTTATCGAATTTAACATCACGAAGATAAGTATCACAATATGCGTGTGAACCACTTTGTTTTTTTCCTGTATCACCATACGGCCACATATCTTTGCTTTTCTTCCATACTCTATTCCATCCGTGTGTAATATGTGGATATTCTGATACTCTTTCGTAAACAAAACCAGCACATTTTGGATCAGTATTACAAACAGCTTTGGCTTGTTCTAATGTTTTTACCCATTGCCAACCCAAATCATTAGTCCGGGTATTCCAATTTTTTCTACCTAATTTATAAGTAGAACCATAACGAATATCTTTTTGCATATAGGCAAATTTATTACCATCCTCATTTTTATAAAAGGCTTTCCCTAAGTTTGATACATCATGTTTTGGAATAGTATAGACAGAGTTAGCCCATGCTCCTCCTACTCTATCACCATTACTTTCGGCACATCTAGTATAATTAGAACCAATCAAAATATTACCATCCCACCATAAATATAATACATGAAGACCATTATCAGAAGCAATAAATTCACCTTTACCTAAGAATTCATCATTTGTTATATAATTTCTACTATATTTTCTTTTATCTAACCATTTTTGATTTTTTACAATATACTTTTGATTCCAAATATTCTTATTAGTTCCAAAAGAAAATAAAACTCCTTGTTTATCAGATGGACCTGTACCTTTATATAAAACTACATTACCATCATCTTGAATAATTAAAAATGAATTTATAGGCTCCTTTTGTTTAGTATATAAATCCCATGTATTATTACCTCGAGCATTACCTACAGAATGTTTAACCCAGCATCCATCTGTCATATCTCTTTTGCGATTAAAACCTTTACAATTATCATCGGCAGCACAATAATCTTCACATTCTTTATATGTTGCTCCAGACATGTATTTAATATCATTACCTCCGCTATCAGTTTTTGACTCTTGTTGCCATTGTATTTTACCGTTTGTTTCTTTATTTCCAGAATGCCAACCAACCTGACCTGATTCATGATTTTCTTTTCTTATAGCAATACGCCCATTGTCTGTTAATGATAAATATACTCCATATTTAGCATAATCATTTCTATATCGTTGCCATTGACTTTCACCTTTTACATGCTTCCAATGGTGTTTCCATCTCCATCCCCACCAAGAATATTTCTTATATCTAATTTTTTGCCATGTCCATGTGGATTTGCCTGGTTTGTATCCATTTTGCCAACTTAAAGCCCAGCGCCATCTTCTATAATATCCTTCTCCATATCGTTTTGCCTGAGTCATTGTATCACCAACAAAACAATATCCTTTTCCAGGAACTTTACCTTGCGATGGATCTCCATCTTCAGAAATTCGTTGCCACCATGAAGCATTTGTATTACCATATTGTAAAGCAAAAACACTTTTTCCCGAATCAGCAGCAGATTGAGCACATTGTTCTTTTGACATATATCCTTTCCATTCAGATAGAGCACGAGTACTTCTATCCCTCCAACAGCCTTCATATTTAATATCATCTTCACTAGGTGCGTCAGGTACTTCTCTAGCGAAATAATTTTTTTGTAATTTATTTTTATCTTGATTTACATATTCTAAAGATTCATTGTGAATAGATTTTTGAATAGAAGCATATGTAGACATAGCACTGTCAAATTCAGATTTTAAACGATTAAAGGTATCACTTTCTTCATCATTCATTGCCAAAATATTTTTATTATTAGAATTATTCATAGATTCTACAAAACCTTCTTTGTACGCAGTATTATTATTATCCTTATTATTTTTATCTTCTTTATTTTCTTTCATAATTATAGACTTTTCTTGTTCTTTTTTTCTTAACTTTTTCATTTTTAAATAGCCATCACCTTGATCTAATAATGTGGATGTCATTTCTAATAATATATAAAAAGATTAATATTTTATATATTAATACCTATTCTTTTTTCATTTTATTAATTTGATGTATAGTAAATCCTAATAAGGCTAAAGCTACAACAGTTAAAGCGATATATTGGTATTGATTTGTTGTTAATATGAAATCATAATTATCTTGTTCAGAATTTAAACTATTAATATCCTTTTTCATCCTAAGTAAATTTTTACGGTCCTTTTCTAAATCTTGAAGTTCTGTTAACTTCTTATTTTCCATACTAAAATTAAGATTTTTTAATTTAGAATCATATTGTTCTCCTGCCTTGTATAATTTTCCATGTAAACTAGTAATATCATCTGCTAATTTTGTTAATTTTTTATTTAAATATATTACATCCTCCAATGAGTGTTTATATTCTTCAGTTATTACTCCGGTTTGACCTCCTGGTGGTATAGCAGTATACACACCCTCCATTTTTTGTTTATTTTTGGAACTTCCCATAACACTACCATAACATCCTTTTTTCCATTCTTTTTCTTTAGTTTCTTTAGAATAATATATAACAGAATCATAAGGCCCATCTTCTGATTCAATTGAAGCATTTTTACAAGCAGCCATTGAATCTTTTTTTCCTAGAAATTTGAAATGGTCATTATCATCATTTCTTGTAAGTTGTCCTTTTCCATAATTCATATCATTTTCTGTTTCCCATACAGGTTTATTATATGCTGTATATTGGTAATCAGGCATTGGTATATTCTCTGTTTCTTTTACTGTTTTATCATAATGCATACATTGATTACCCCATGACCAACCATTTTCTTTTGTCCATGTTTGTGGTCTATATAATGCTGTTTCACATTCTTCATCTTCAGCACATAAAGAATTACATTCTTTAATTCCAATCCATCGTTTAAAGGATCTAGCAAGACGACCTTCTTTTGGTTGATTATCTAATCTAATAGGATAATCTCTAACTCTGTTTGCTGCTAATTTAATAGTTTCACCTACTTGTTGTCTTGCTTCATTTAAAAGTACCATTTCAGCATTCCATAAACGCCATCTACAGCAATCTGGTCTATTCCATATTCTAATTTTTTTCACAGTATGTTCTTTTTTAAGATCAACTTCGATATATTCTTTTTCACGAGCACGGGTGTGATTTGAATTAGCGTCTGGCCACCAAGATCTGTTACTGTGTTCACCGTCTATAATTTTATTAGCTTCGCCGTTCCATCCTTCGCTGCTAGCATAAGCATCTGGTTTGTTTGTATCTCTAGCAAAAGAAATCCTTTTAAATTTAACTTGGTCCCGTGAATTTTTATACCATTTACCTTGTTTTTGTAAATTATTATTTTTATCAACTATTTGATTCCATCTATTTGTTTCTTCATTATATATCCAAACGCGTATGCGTTTTATTCTAGTTCCATCATTTCCAATATAAAAACTCATACCATCTATACCATTATTTGAAAAATTGACTGGTAATTCAAAATTAATATCACTACCTCGTCTAAAATGTCTCCCATATAACCAATATCTTTTTGTAACATCTTTGTTTCCGTCTCTAAAACATATCCAAGCCCATTTTCTTGTATCATCCCATTTTCCTGTACCAACAGTTACGGATACATATACTTTTTTCTTAATTGAATTTTCAGCAACATTGTTGCCATTTTCATCAAAAATCTGCATTTCATTTATATGAAGATATTGGTAATTATGATTTACTCTTACATATCTAACTTTATTTTTATCAATTAATTCTTGAACACCAGGAACATTTTGACCACTTTTTAATGTATAATTTAATCCCGAACCTTTATTCATTGCTTTAATATAAGTCTTGTAAGCATCATTATACTGGTCTTTTAACATTTTATATTCCTCTTCCTTTTCCCTTATTTTAAGAATCGAAGGATGATGATCTCTCCATTTTCCAACATATTCATCTATTGCTTTTTGTTGTATATCATCATTTTTATTCATTATAGGTATAATATATATTTATAAATAAATTATATATAATTAACATTTTATATAATTTAATTTTTAGATAAAGTCTTTATTGTAATACTACCTACTAAAATAGCTACTAATGTCCATGATACATACATATAGTATTGAGCTGTATATTCTTTTGATGTATCTGATTCTTGTTCAGAAATTGTTACAATAGATTTTGTGTATTCATCAATTTTACCACGATTATCATCTAAATCTTTTAAATATGTTTCTAATTTATGTTTTTTATTATTAATTTTATTATTAATAGTTTGGTCTTTGGATATGACTTTATTCATCGATTGAGAAATGTCTTTTGCTAAATGAATGAGTTGTTGATTTATTTGTTTTAATTTAATGTAATCTCTAGGGTTAATATCTAATTTCATACATGGAGTATGCTTTTTCATATTTGATCCAGAAGGAATAGCCTTAAAATCTTCATTACTTAATTTTTTAATTTCTGTTTTACATGTTTTACTCTTTATGCCCCAAACATCACTAGTATAAATATGTTTAATTCCTTTCAAATCTACCCATGCGTATTCTTGTGTTTTTTCGTTTTGTATCATTTGACCAGCAATATGACAAGGTTGACCCGAATTCATATCAACACTTTTTTTTAGTGCACTTAATTGTTGACTTTTAATCGATTTAGCGGTTGAAGGACAATTATCATTATCATTATCCCATGCTTCATGTGTATAAGTATGAGTATAACCAAAATTATTTACATAATATTTTGTATCATGATTTGTAACAGTCTTTCCCAAAAAACTTTTATTTTTTTTATAAAATTCGTTTTTTTTTATTAATTCTTCATTTAATGTTTTTTGAAGGTCAGTATATTCTTTTAATTTGTTATTAAATTTATTTTCTTTTTCTTTTACTTCTTTTAAGAGTTCATTATATGTGACATTAACATTAGTAGAATCATTTTGATCCATCGTTTCGCGAATAGAACATACTGTTTTGTCACATGTCTCTAAAATTCTTGAAATATTTATATTTTCGAAATGTTTTTTATTATAATCTAAAAATTTTCTGGTTTGGTCGTTATTTATGTTAATTGAATTATTACTACTTGATTGAATGAATGAATACATTTTATATAGTATAGTTATAAAAAATGTATTAATTAAATTAAAAATTTAATGAAAAATCATCAAACCATCCTTTATTTTCAAACCAATCTATAGTAGGATCTTCTACATGTATACCTACAGAACGATTTGCTAAAATCCATACCAATAATGATATAGAAATAAAAATTAAAACTTTTTTAGAAAAGCTCATATCGGTTCCCATTGTATAAGGTTCTTCCATTACTACTAAATATACAAATGTAAGTAATACGATTAGCCCTAAAATAATAATTCCAAGTCGAATATATTGTTGTATATATAAAATTTTCGTATCATCATACATTTGGTCCGATGTAGTTTCACCATGCTCTAATGATTCTAACCTATTTTTTAATTTATCATTTTTTTCTTTTAACATTTTATTATTCTTTTTTTCATCTCTCATCTCTTTTAAAGAAGAATTTGTTTTATTTTCTATTTTATTGTCTAATAAAACAATATCCTTGTAACAATTCTGTAATTGATTTGTTGCTGTCTGAAATTTATTTCTGTTTAATTGATAGCGTTCATTTTCTTTAAACAATAAAAAAGTCTTTTTAAAATCTTCTAGTAATAAATAAAATCGTTGGTTTAATATCTCTGTTTGTTTTTCAAAATTATTATTAAGTGTCATTAATATACTAATATATATTAATCATATATTTATTCATTCACACATATTCTATAATAATCACCAACAATTGAATTTTGAGATGATCTTAAAATATGACATATGTCATTTGGCTTCATACATATTGCCATCGCTACAGGATCAAATCGTGAAATAGTAGGAATTTGTTTATCATTGGTAATATTGTATTTTTTTTTTAGTTCATTTATTTGAACATTATTTAAAAGAGTATGTTTTGGAACTAAAGTATGGTTTAAAATATTATATTGTAATCGTTTAAGTGAATATAAAATTACATATATACCTTCATGTGCTAATAATTGCTTTACACAATTATGTAATGTATCATTTGGTTCTGATTTTACAATAATAATTAATTTATCTTTTTTACCTAATAATTGTTCTAAATTATATAAATCTTCAATCATCTCGTGAATATTAGCTGGTGATAATGATTTCCAAATACTATATTTTACATAAATTTTTTCTTTTGTATCATTATTTTCTAATATAAAATCAAGTTGTTTATTTTGTGCCATAAGACCTATTTCTGTTATACTAAACTCGTTATAATTTGAAATATCATAATTTTGGTCTTCTAATTGTTCTAACATAATTTTTCTGGATGTATAAATTGAGTTTATAATACTACTTGGTTGAGAAACTGTGGATGTCATTATTATATTTATATATAATAAGGACTTAATTTTTAATTCAATTTTTTTTATAAATTAATACTTTTTAATTTTTCTTCCTCTTTTTCTTCTTTTTTTTTCACATCTTCAATTGTTGTTAACAATGGTGTTTCTCGATTCAATTCATTGCTTTCTAAAATTGTAGAATATGTGACTCCTTTCTTTTCTAAATTTGGGGGCGACATATCCTCTTGTTTTGTTTCTGATAATTTTTGTGTTGGAACCATTGGTGTAATCATAATAGGTGTTCCTGGTGTATAATCTTCATTCATAGACATGCCTGATGAACTTAATGAAGGTGAATCAATAGGAGGTGGAGGAATATATGATGATGTTGTACTTACACTTGATGGAGTCCCAGGAGCATATTGTGGCGATGTTGATGGAGTCCCAGGAGCATATTGTGGCGATGTTGATGGAGTCCCAGGAGCATATGGTGGCGATGTTGATGGAGTCCCAGGAGCATATGGTGGCGATGTTGATGGACTCCTAGGCACATTATTATTATTATATGCTGCGTCATACTCTTCTTTGGTCAATACTCTTCCTAATTCTGCTGAATATGGAGGACTATTTGGGTCCCAAACTGGTGGTGAAATAGGAGAATATAATGGAGAATTAGGCACATATGCTGGAGAACCAGTAACATAAGCAGGCGATAAATCAAAATAAATGTCCTTCTTTGTAGCATGTGCGGTAACTCTATTGTTTCTTCTTTCTAATATTTCTATATTTTCAGGAATATCATCTATATCTTCAGTAATTAATGCAATATTATCATCATCTTGAATAAATCCTATTTTCCATAATCTAGATTGTTTTGTATCTTTATTAAATTTAACTACATCTCCCTTCTTATATTCTACATTTAATGTATGCATTTCACTCATATTAGGTATTTTTGTATAATCAATTTCCAATTCGTCATCTGGAGTTTTCATGGCTATATTAGGGACTTGTTTGTTATTTTTATCAATCTTAGTTCGATTTCTATTCCTTAATGTTCCAATATCATTCATTAATAATTGATTATCGTTTAATATTTCATCTGTTCTATTGTCCATTAAAATATTATTTAAATTATCAGAATAAGCCATATTATCAATTTGATCAATATTATTTTCTGTAATTATTCTTAATTGAATATTCATTGTACCTAATTCCTGCATTAATAATTTAAATGAATAAGGTACTTTTATTACACTAAACTCACGACCAAATCGTGTAATATGATCTATGTTTGCCGAATATTTCGTTACATTTGTAAAATTAATTGGTCCGTCAACAGCAGGACTTAAAAAAAGGTTCTTATTTTCGTTATAAATAGCAGGCATACCTGTTTTATTACAAACAGCCATATAATACAAATCACCTCTTACTAACATTGATTCTTGTAAAAAGTTACTTGCTCCGTGAGATAACATACAATCTCTTTCCATTTCTCCTATTCTTAATCCACCGTCATTAGCTCTACCTTGAACTGTTTGTCTTGTTAATGCTGTTCTTGGACCTTTCGCTCTATAATTAATTTTATCTTTTACCATATGTTTTAAACGCATATAGTATGTAGGTCCAACAAATACATTGGTTTCGATTTGTTCACCTGTCATTCCATTATAAAACACTTCTTCGCCGCTACTATGAAATCCACAATTTACCAACAATTTACCAAATACTTCATGTTTTGGTCCATCATTAACAAAAGCGGTACAATCGCCAAAACTACCATAGTGACCACATGCTTTTCCCACTAATGATTCAACTAATTGACCAATAGTCATTCTACTTGGAATAGCATGAGGATTAATAATAATATCGGGTTTCATACCATTTACTGTAAATGGCATATCTTCTTCGGCAACAATTAATCCAATTGTACCTTTTTGTCCACATCTAGAACATACTTTATCACCGATAGCAGGTATTCTTTCTTCTCTTACTCTTACTTTTGCAATTCTTGAACCTTCATCACCATCGGTCATAAATGCTTTGTCTACGAATCCTTTTTGACCTTTTTTAGGATAGGTTGACTGATCAATATTAATTGATGGATCATCTGTATCATATGTTACTTTACCAATTAAAGCTATCGTATCATTTAATTCTGTATTTTCTTTTATTAATCCATGTTCATCTAAATAACTATAGTTAAATTCAGTTTTTAATCCTTTCATATTTTCTAAGTCAAGAATATTAGAAAATTTTGAACCATTTGATAAATTTGATACATTTTTACTTTCTTCTGTTGATTCATAACTGTTAAAATAAGTAGTTCTGAATAATCCTCTATCTACAGCACCTTTGTTGATTAATACAGCGTCCTCCACATTGTAACCATTATAACTCATTATCGCAATAATTGTATTCTCTCCGTATGGATGTTCTTCATTATTAATATATTTCATATATCTACTTTTCACCAATGGTATTTGTCCATAATTTAAAATAACGCCAAATTTATCTATTCTATTATTATAATTGCTATGATACATTGAAACAGCTTGTTTGCTTTGACCACATGAAAATAAATCTCTTGGTAATTGATTATTCTCAGGATATGTAATTTGATTTCCCATAACACCCAATATTAACGATGGATGAATTTCATGGTGAGTATATTTTATTTTATTTTCTTTAAAATTTTTATTTTCGACACTAACCATAGATGTATTTGCCTCGCTTGAATCCATATAATCAATCACACATAAATTTTTAATTAATTCTTCATGCTTCTTTTCTCCATATAGTTCTTTTATATCATAAAAATTATTAGCATTTACATCAAAATTATCTATTTTCTTTTTATTAAATCCACAAACTAAGTCGTTCCATGTAAAATCCTTATTTTTAATTTTTGTTAACAATTGTTTATCATCTACACTTGATTTTTTATTTTCTATATAAAATAATGGTCGAGTTAATCTTCCTGAATCAGTATAAAACTCAATTAAATTATCACTTATATTCCAACTATAACTTGTATAAATAGGAATACAATTTAATCTTTTCCATTTTTTAAATTCATTAATAAAATCTAATACTTCAGTAATTATACCAACAAGTGTACCGTTTATATAGATTTTTGTATAATAAGAAATATATTCTAAAGATGCTTCATCTAATAATATTAACTTTGAATTTATTCTCATCCATTTAAGTAACGATTTCATACTGTATCCTTTTGTAATTCTAGTACTAATAGCCAAATGTTTATGTAAACCAACATTACCACCATCAGGAGTATCCACTGGATCCACTAATCCCCATTGAGAGCCATGTAATAAATGTGGTTTCGGATCTTTTGAACTACTATCAAGTGGTAAGCTTAATTTTCTTTTTTGTGAAAGAGCTGAATTAAACGATAATCTATTTAAATCTTGAACTACGCCTACCTTTTTGGTATGAGTTTGAGCTCCCCAATTTCCTTTAAATGCCTTTCTGACCCCTTCGTCAACTAATAATCCTTTCTCTCTAAAAAACTCAATATAATTATTTGTAATTAGTCTAATAAACTTGGGAATTTCATTTTCATCTAATCCTTCATATTCTGCTTCATGATAAAAATATTCATTATCAAATCTTTTAAAAATATCTTGTTGCATAAGATTATAATATTCTTTGAATAAATCATATAGTAATGTACCTGGTAATTCAACTCTTTTAAATTTAAAACTATCTCTATCCGTAGGTGTCTCCTCATTTTTAAATACTTTTAATAATTTTAATACAATTGTCCCTATATAAATAGCCTTATCTCTAAAATTAAGTTCTCCGATATGTGGGACAAAATAATTCATTAAAATATCATAAACATATGACAATGATTTTCTTTTTGTAAAAACCGCAATATATTCTAATGCCGCCTTTTGAGTAAAAATAGTGGAAGCATCATGAATACTTGGAATAAATAAATCAATATAACTTTTATTTTTTTCCATATCTAGTAAACAATGGTGTATAATATCTCGATCACTTAACACGCCCAATGCCCTCATTAATATAAATAATGGAACTGGTTTTCTAACATTTGGTATATCAACGACAATTTGATTATTTGTATATTTATCATTTGGTCTGATGATTTTAACAGAAGTAGTTCTAACTGGTTTTGAGGCATCTTCTGATCTTGATTTTACTTCAGCACTATGGCTATATGTATCATTTACATCACTTCTAATATATAACATATTATCGGCAAATTTTTCTTGGCATACTATTGATTTTTCTTTTCCATCAATAATAAAATATCCACCAATATCATTTCTACATTCACCCATATTAAATGCTGCTTCGCGATCTAATCCTTTTAAAATACATAAATTAGAATGAAGCATAATAGGAAATCTCCCTAGATATATCTTTGGTAGTGTTATATTTTTTTCGTATATTTTATCTTCTATTTTTATTTTAAATTCAACATCTATGTCATAGTGAATAGTTATTCCATATGTTATATTTTTAAGTCTTGCTTTATTCGGAAATAAAAATTGTATATTATTTTTTTTTTCATCATCATCGCCGTCATTTAAAATAGGTTTTCCAAAATATAATTTAGAACCATCTTTTCCTCCTAAAAATAATTTACATGTATAATCATATTCTTTGGTTTTTGAATCTTCTTTTTTAATTATTTTAATCGGATTTTTTTCATTCAATATATTTTTAATTCCTGTAGAAAAAAAATCATTAAATGATTCTAGTTGATGAGAGACAAGGGTATATTTATCGTGCTCAAAAAATTTATCTATAACATTCCATACTAAATTAGAAT
>Ga0115008_10002217_pt1 | contig 16099 bp, 14 predicted proteins | sample FraStrMetagenome_FD_87164 | JGI IMG/M metagenome (GOLD analysis project Ga0115008, IMG submission 87164) | Marine eukaryotic phytoplankton communities from Arctic Ocean - Fram Strait ARC3M Metagenome | ecosystem: Environmental > Aquatic > Marine > Oceanic | place: Fram Strait | collected...
GCTAAAACCTAAAACTATGAATGCAGAAAATTAAACGTGCCAACAGCCAACACACGTCAATAAATAATACTTAAATGATTTGAGATTCTCATAATACTAATTTTATATATACAGTTATCTCTCTTTCTCCAGAGAGGGACGATTTCGTCGAATTTCTCAGATGATTCCGTGTAGATCTATCCAATGAACGATGATCCGTGAGATGCTAATTCTTCGAAGAAAACAAACGATACGATGACACATGACACCATCGTTCATGAATCGCAAACATTTCTTTTCATTTCCTGAACCTTTCACATCTGACAATTCATCGTGACTTTCACTAACTATTAATATATTCATATGATACTTCGTCGAGCTGCCAATTCGCTTTTGTGCCTCTTCTTGCATACGTCGTACCATCGACCAGTGACTGTGACGGGATTCACGTTTGTGCCTTCCTCGTCGTCACCTGCCACGATTCATCGAGTGCTGCTTCGACAAAATGTGGGAGGTACTATTAAGGGTAATGGAGTATCAATCCGTTCTTATTCTAGAAGTAGCAGTAGTCTTTATGGATTCTTTGGTGGTGATGGGGGTAAGAAAGAAAGCATTTTCTCCAAAGCTTTGAGTAAAATTAAGGATAAGGTGTCGGGTTCCAGTAAATCCGATAGCCAACTGGTGGAAAGTTCCAGGGATTCACAATCTGCAGGTGGTTTAATTAATGAAATGTTGAAAGATGCTCCATTTCCTGTGCGAATGATGGGAAAGATGTTTGCTCCTATAGTTTCTAGCATGGCAGAAAGCCTGGGTGAACAAGCACGACAGGTACAGGATCTTATTGAAGATGCTAGGATTATGATTGTGAGGGACTCGCGGGTCGTCGAATTGCTTGGAGAACCAGTCGAAGTTTCGACGATGCCATTTCAACAAAGTTCATCGAATGTAAATATAAATGGTCAGGCGAAAACCACTGTACAAGCTTCGTTTCAGGTCCAAGGTTCACGGGTTGGCGGTGTGGCAATTATGTCAGCGAGTGGAGGAGAAAAGGCCATAATAGAGAAACTTACAGTTCAGGCGATGGGAAGAAGTGTTGATGTAGATGTGTCGTCGTCTGGATCTACCTGGCGTTCATCGCCAAGATCGGGATTGAAATCCAACGACGATATGGACATCATCGATGCAGAGTTTGTTGAGAAGAAGACATATTGAAGAAAAAAGAAGGTTAATCAAACTAAGATATTAACGCAAATATTTAAATCGATAACAATTGCTAGAGGAGGTACTTGCCTCCGATACCTCGTTACTCGATACAATTGTTGAGAAAAATGTATCAACATCTTTCAGTACGCCGTAGCGTAAGATAACAAGTTTCAACCATTTTTCACGTTTATTTTCTAATACTGATGCCTCTAACAACTGTCATTGGTTTCATAAACTCTCATTTGGTCTTCGAAAAAAAGAAAAATAATGAATACATAGTCCCGGTTGTCATGTAAGAAGCGGATATCATCTCTAGACTAACTAAGGACATGTTGGGAGCATTAACTAGATGTCAACCGGTCGAAACTACGGATCTGTTATTGGTTGCGAAAACAATTATGGAACAGTTATAATTATTGTTCTTATAATTGAAGATCAACACCAATGGGATACACGGGAAACGAGAGAGTTCGCTTCGATTTGGATATAATATACCTTTATGTCGTTCGAAAGTGGTCAAATCACTGCGAAGGTCCCATACAACCTTATCTATATCAATCCAGAACAACTTATATCGTCGTTAACACCGTTTCTACTAGTCAGAGTAACTTTTCTGGTTGACAGAGGGACTTCGAAGGTTATAACCTCACCTATAGAGGAAAGATTTCATTGATGGACAGCAATGATCCATCGGAGTAAGGCCATTCTGCTACCCGTAATGACGAAATATCATAGTAGTGGAAAGGATAAGATAAATGATCTTCTCCCTTTACTCTTCCACTTTGGAATGCCACCGTCGTAGGTTATTGAGAATTGAGACGAGGACAAGGATTTTGAGATGGGTGTGAATTTTGAAAATTTCTACACGCAATTGGTTACATTTAGAAATGGAACCAATTCCAGCTACTTTAGTAGATAGCGGGTTTCTCTTCCTCACCAATCGTGACATCTACTGATGATGCGGCAAATTTTACGTCGACCCTAAAGATTTAGATTTGGTTCAACTTGTTACAAATTTCGTGAAGAAGAACAATTTGATTACGAACACTATTAAGCCTCACAATTTAACGAAAGTTACGAAAGCCAATAACAATGAAGACCGCTATCGCCGCCTCCCTTATCGCCTCCGCAGCCGCCTTCGCACCTACCAAGGTTGCCAACACCAACACTGCCCTTAAGGGATTTGAGAGTGAGATCGGTGCTCAGCCTCCTTTCGGATTCTACGATCCTCTTGGCTTGCTTGATGACGCCGACCAGGAGCGTTTCGATAACCTTCGTTACGTCGAGATCAAGCACGGACGTATCTCAATGCTTGCCGTCCTTGGACACATTGTCACCACCGCCGGTGTTCGTCTTCCTGGAGACATTGACTACTCCGGAACCGCCTTCGCCGATATCCCTAATGGACTTGCTGCCTTCTCCAAGATCCCTTCTGCCGGTGTATTGCAGATCTTCCTCTTTGTTGGCTTCTTGGAGCTCGGTGTCATGAAGGATGTTACCGGAGAGGCTGCATTCCCAGGTGACTTCCGTAACGGTGCCCTTGACTTCGGCTGGGACAAATTCGACGAGGAGACCCAGACCTCCAAGCGTGCCATTGAGCTTAACAACGGACGTGCTGCTATGATGGGAATTCTTGGACTTATGGTTCACGAGATGCTCCCCACTCACGATCCTTACATGATCAACGCTATCGCTGGACAGCCTGTTGATTTCTAAAAAATCTACATCAAATCATTTCTAACGAAATACTGCTATTGGATCCAGTTTCATATTGAAGAAGTGCTCGGAAGTATGATGTGAGATCGAGATTTCAAATCGTTCCCAGCTGGTTCGTACAGATATCTAGTTGGCAAGTCTTATATTGAACGCCGTCTAATTATAGGATAACAACTAAATTGCTGAGTTGCTCCTGAAGTAAGGTTTCTATACATTTTCGCCACTTTTTTTTTGCTAATCATCAATACATTATACATACAATAATGAGATATGTTTTCGACCGTATACTTATTCTGTTAGCTTCTACTCTACAGTGTAGTGCCAATATTTTTAGTGGTGCAAGTGCTGTGTTTATACCACGCAACTAACACTATGTCACGACCAACTAATGAAATACCGGGTATAGTATTACGTCACGCTGGAACTGTGGCAATACCGTTCTCCTAAAATGATGCGATAGCATCCTATCATCATTGAATTTCAGGACGTATCTTACGTAGCACGTTATCAAGTGGATGAGATACAGATAGTTTTAAGATTTGCAGTAAACTTAATTTAACAAATGTAAAATGAGTATCCCTTCAGATATTCATGCACCCGGCAGAATTTAATTTACTTAAGGTGCATTTCTTTGCGATGGATTCGATGCAAACGGTGGAGACTCGTCAAATGGATCCTTCAAATTTTTCTGTTGTTTAGCTGCCTCTCCCCACCATTCTAGTTGTGATAAACTTCTTTGAGCGTATTTCTTCCATCTTTTTGCTTCTTCCTCGTCACCAAGAACTTCGCCCTCTTCACCAAAATGATCTTTAACTTTTGGAATATGCATCATCGCTGATACTGGCAAACAACCTAATTCAGAAAGAACTGGACGCAGAGAATGTGCTGCTCTCGTTCCTCCCCATTGGCCAGCAGAGTAGCTTACGATCGCGCTCGGTTTGAAAGCAAAAGTTGATGAACCAAAATGATTCAAAATATTCAACAAGCCAGGGGACGGAGCATGATTATACTCCGGCGTAATGGCAACGTATGCATCCGCATTTTTTAATGTCAAATGAAGTTGGCGAAGTGATTCTGGTAATGCACTTTCTCTATAACTAAAATGAGGTTTAGTCATAAGAGGCACATCGTCGATAAGTTCACGTGGATCTACGATGTGAACTTCATGTCCTCTTTGTTTGAGCTCACGTTCTACAAATGTTGCAACTCGAGGGCCTAGAATTGGTCGAGGCGGTCCATCCGTTCTCGTCGTCCCTGTAATAATGACAACATTTAAAATTGCATTTCTTTCATGGGTGAACGCTGCTGCAGTTATGCCTCTGCAGGATGCATGCCCCAATAGACCCACGAATGCTGCATTCAATCCTTGCCGCATGTTGTTTTAACGTTAAAACGTGTTTTCGATATTTTGAAAAGCAAAAATCAGTCCGATTTCTTCCACATCTACCTGAGGCGTCACCTCTTAGTTACTAGGATAGATCACTAGTTGAAGCCTAAAAGTTAACTGCTTCAGCAGAGAAAGAGGGAGATTGAGATTGAAAGAAAAAGAAAATCAATAAATATAAAGTCAGACAAGAGAAGAGGTCTTTCTTTCATCACCATTTGACCAAGGGTTGCATCTCACTTCTTTTGAGAAGTCTACGTGGTGGACTATTTTATTTTAGCCTAAAATGTAACACACACAATACACACTGAATTGATCTTTGATGCAAAGATGGATGAGAGATTCACAAGAAGGCTAGGCTACCGGTAGTTGCTGATGGGCACAAGATAAAGCCAGCGTCCTCCATTACATGTTCACGACGTGCAAGGAAAAGGACGGAAACCGGCTACTGACGAGAATGCGTAAGGTATTCGACAGGGGTGGGCTGCACCAGTTGAGGATACTGGAGAGTGATTAATGTGATTATAGAATAATTCATCTTCGATTGCCTCTGTGACATCCCTTCAGCTTCTGTAAAGTGCCAGACTACTCATTCCTAAACCGGTCGGATCATAGGACCAAGAATGTAACTACCAGTATCAGAGGAGGTGTTCACGTAGGTACCTTGAGAAAATTATTCTTAAAACAATGGTTGAATACTCCAATCCGAAGGGGTAGAGGAACTATCTAGAACCAGTAATTCATGATCGAAAAAAATGCATGTAATGTTTCAGGCTACCGGTAGTTTCTAAATATACACTGAATAGGAATTTGAAAAACTGAGTTCAGGTACTTTAAACTTTAAATTTTCTCTGTGCAAGATTTTTCTTCTTACATCATTGAAAACAGATCCTTTCTTTCTTTTCCTTTTCGCAGGACGTAAGCCATTTAGCAATTACTTTCATCGGCGTTGTCATTTTAAGTAATTATGCATTTCTACTTGCAAGGCAGACCACAACAATATTCTTTAATAAACTACATACAGCTTATGCAGAATCATACGAAGAGGCGCACTGTACTCTACCTGCCATTCATATCTCCATCAACCATCTCAATTTCTCTACTTGATATTATCAACAACCGTACATCGGACCAGCTTCATTCAGAAAGGTGTAGCAATTTGCATGCGTACGTGTATTGTTCAATGAACCTTGTCAAAGGTAATATATGTATATGTATATACTCTTCTATACATTCAAGATGAAATCGAAACCTAAAGATGTTGACTGACTTCCTAGTTGGCGTTGAGGAGTTTTTCCACGCAAAAGCTCTTGTTACAGCCGCTAAAATTTATATATTCCCAAGAATTCAAAGACAATGTATTCCACAAATATTCAAGTGACGACGAAAATGCCCATAATATAAATGATGTACCTTTGAAACCCAATTTATCTAAAACTGACCTCATCAGAATTTCCGCTTCTCTTATTGCAAGCTTACGCGCACCATAATGACAAATTCGATACATTCCTACCACTTCATCATCTGGCACATTCCATGTTATCTTTGCGATCGACTTTCCTAATTGATTAGGTTCGGAATGCCAGGCGAATTTCGTGCACCAATCTCCGTCAACATATCTCGTAGTCCAACGATTGTTGGTCCCGAGTTGGTCTACGGAAAGAAATGTCCCTTCTATTCGTTGATTATTTCTCGGGTTTGCGGAACGAAAGGTGACCTTAAAAAGTTATGTGACATTCGTTAGATCTATGTGCTATTTCTGTTGGCCTGACAAACATACCTGTACTTCTTGTCCTTGCAAGTAAAGTTCTTTGGCGTTATCAATTACTCCCCCAAATCTTTCGAAAAGGCCGATCCTATCAAAAACTACTGGAGGAACGAATGAAAGTTGATCGTCAACTAAATCTGGAGGTGGTTGATCAGAACCAGAAACAATGCCGTCCAACAAATCTTTCAAAATTCTCTCGAAGTTCATTATGAACGCGTTCAGCGTATGAGGTCCATATAGAGTAGATGCTGCTTCGTATCTCTGCGCCTGATACTCTTCATATGTAGTAATGTAATGAACGTATGAATTAGAAAGCCCTGCAATAGTTACAGTTCCGTTGACAATGTCGTACTCCTTAAGTGTATTATAGATAGCTTTGCGAAGACGGCGACCGGCCATTGTTGTGAATTCGCATGGTGCATTCAATATAAACAAATCGCCCAGGCGAAAAATAGAAATAGGAACAGTCGGAGGATCCCAGAAGTACGGCATGCTCAAGTCTCCTGTATTAATAAGTATTGGTTTTGGATATTGGCAGATCTTTTCTTCCGCGGACGGACGGGACAGAAAGCCAGCAACTTCGTCGAAGAACCGATTACTAATGACCGTACCTTGCACAAACTGCCCTGATCCCGGGCCATCTGTGGTACCAGCTGCAAAAGAATAACCTAATGCAGCTGAACAAGTCTTAACAACTTCTCCAGATTCCAAAAGTACGTCTTGATTAGACATGTCAACCCATGAGTGCCTAGAAGAAATTTTTCCCGACAATAAATTTTTTGCGCCGTCAAATAATCTCTTTGCATAACGCCACTGCTTTTCACCTATCATTTCTGTTGATTGAAACATATCTTTTCCTGGTCCTGATCCAATACATTTCAAATTATTTCCATCGCAACTTGATGACTTATCGTCACACGGTAACCCGGTATCAATGCATTTTGCTCCTGCAGTATTTGGCGATACATCCCCAAGATTTGTTGAAGCAAATGCCGCAACGAAGTCTCCTCTTCCTGGTAAAGTCGAATTTTCGTTGAAGTGTTTTTCAGCAAGGTAACTGGCATAACCTTTGTTATCGCTAGATACTAAAAGATTAGTGTTGTTCATGCTCGTCCCATGAACTGCAAACCAATTTAACAAACCGATATCAGCTTTGGTATCTTTCGCCTGAAATTTGAGAAGCAACATAGTTTTATCTGTATCTCCCTCACTCTCATAAAGCATTCTTTCACTAAGAGGATTTTCAAGGTAAGATGTTGGCGATCGATTAATATTCGCCCCAAAAAGAAGACCCGTATTGATCATGATGTTGGTCTCTTTCATATTCAATTGTGCCCGCAACAAACTCTGAGCAATTCCTTAAATCCAAGATCAAATCAACACGATCGTTAGCAACATGGTTAAAAAAAATGTAGTATGTTTGTAGGTACATAAAAAATGAGTTTCCCTCACCTTCGACAAAAGTGTTAAACGTTTCCTTGACAAAGCCTAAACTTGTAAATTGATAAAGTACGTACTGCAGAAATCCTGCTGGTCCCGAATGCGTATGTGTACCGCTGATAGACAGATTTTCAATCTTACATAAATTCTTTCGCTCAGATAAAAGTTTGTCAAGCCTTTCAACTACTCGAAAAGTCAATAAATCAGATCCCATTCCAATATCCGCCGAAACAAAGCATATCGTGGTATCGGTGGAATTCGTTGCCGCCTCTGATGTCACGAAAGCCCTTGATCTAAGACGAAGATGCAAACCGTGACCTGTTTGCTGTGGCATGGCATACCCCATAAAATTGATATCCGCAATCGGGCCTGTTATATCATAAATACCGGTCCCAACTAAAAAGAAATCGTCCGAGTCTTCAACACTGACTGCATCAACTGGGAATACAAATGTCGCAATCCAAATCACACCGATTGCATGAAACAATTTCAAAGCAATCATGACAGTTTTAGAACTAAATTACGCTTAATTTTCAAGGTCACGAGGAAAAAGTTGGAACAAAAAGACAAGACAATTATCAGATGGAAGGAAAGGAACTAGGACTGTGAAAAGTTCTTTCTCCCTGTGACCTGTGTCACCAAAGTTCGCTCGATGGAATAAAGCGACTCATAAAACGAACCCAACGATTCTCATCCTCACATGATCGAGAACTTTGCAACAAGAACAAGAACAGTAATAGGGAGTATCTTTTCTTTTGGAGAAAAATTAAAACTTGTGTGAATCATCTGCCCTCATCCCTCAGATTCATAAGACAGTGTCAATCCTATCAATTTATTTGTATGTTTGAGGTACGCGATAGTCCACAAGAGGATGTGGTAGAGCACACATGGATTGGCCGGTGGAAGACGTTGGATGGGACATCGTGGATACTTTCAGCAGCCGATTCCACAACAAGATTCATCATCCATTTATATAACATTTGGTATCCGGAAAAACTTTTGGATCGCAACCTTCCAACAATTTCCAAAAATCAAGAATTTAGATTGAGGCTCTTTCAACTTTTGGATCAAAGAAATTGGTTGCAACTAAACAAGGAGCTGTGTAAACATCCGGAACGAAGTTGCTTCGTAATGCACGAAGAGGAGTATTCGGTTGCAGGACGTAGATATTTGATCGACGAGATGCTACTGTCAAAGTATCAGACACCCAATTCTATCATTTGGTCGGCTATCTCTGCAGATCCAGCTGGGCTTACCAAACGTAGCACGGAAAACTATTTGCCACTTCATCAAGCATGTTACGTGGGAAATTTTGATCACATAAAGATATTGACCCAAGCATATCCTGCTGCTTGTCGTATTTTTGCTTCAGGACACGGATATCCGATCATGTGTTATTTATCAAGAAATCATGATCAACATCAAAGTGTAGCCATTGTGGAGTTTTTATTATCCTACTACAAAGGTGGCAATAAGACATTTTTTAATCCGATATTGATAAGAGCTTATCGCAATTGGACTCAATACAAAAGGCGCATTATTGACGATTATATGCAAGAGAATCTGAATGAAAGGTGGAAAATTATAGAGACTATTCTAAGGAAAAAACATGAGAGACAAAACCGCGACGACAAAGACTTTTCTATACTTTCAGTAGCGCTTAGTGAAGAACTTTGTCAAGGGGAACTTGATTTTTTTGATTTGCCTTTCGAAGAACTCGTTCGAAGAGATGAGTTGTTGCAGATGGAAGGGCCTTTTGATCAAGGTTTAGCTATTTTGAATCAGTTGATAGAGATTGATCTGAGGAGAGCTGAAGGTGCCGGTTACGTTGACCAAAGAATAACACGTTTCGAAAAGGATCGCACATCACGAATATCGTTGCTGCTTTCGTTGCATCCGTCGTTGCTTGACTTTCAGGGGAAAGATTGGACCCACTTGAAATCACCACTCTCTTTAGCGATTGAATTAAGTCGAAGCCCTCAACTAGTTAAGATCCTTGTTGAACACAATGACGAACAACTTATAATCCGTGATCGTAAATCTCGTTTGTATCCATTTATGACTGCTGCATCAATCGGCTCTTATGATCTTGACGATATATATTGGTTGCTCCGATACAAACCGATATGCTGTTTGTTTAACGGTTACCTAGGGGAATGAAATATTCATGAATGAATCTCCTTCGTTGCCAATTTGATCTCGAAAGTTCGCCTGGCAACTAGCTTCACCAGAAACATCCCGACAGTGGCTTAACAGGGCTCAAGTAGTGATATTCTCGAAATTTTATGAGACAAGACGCACTTCAACATTTCAAACGTTTTCATGGTCGTGCCTGAGACATCATAGCCATATCTCTATCAAGAGGGTTATGTTGCCATAGATAATTCCAAGAGATATTTAATGGATCAGAAGAGAGTCCTCAGGGTTGTGTGGATTTTTGAGTGCTCTGTACACTTCACATCATTCGCGCGAAAACGCGCAGCAGAGGCGAACCAGCATAGTCGTATCATGAGCGGAAGATCGAGCAAAGTAAGTCGGAAAGGCATGTCAATGTCGAATAACCCGTTCAAGTGTCATTTAGTATCTCGAATAAAATTTGTTTTAGAGGGTAAAATACGACCATTGCTTTCATTTACATAAATTTTGCCAGATTCTTTCAATTCCTTCAAAACTTTCCGTATTCTTCCCTTTAACGCATTTTTTGTGCATTCAACTTTCTTTATTTCCATGTTCATAGCTTGATATCTTATGAACCTTTTCCTTTTCGGCTCATCGACACCCAAGATGATGAAAAGATCAGATTCAGATAATCCATTCTCTTCAAGAACAGCAGGCGACATGATTAATCTATGTATACTTTCGTGTGAAATAATATCATCCGCAATAATTTGTTTTGTACCAAAAAACCCCTCGTTCTGAGGACTAGTATCCAACGAGTTCTGATTGTTCTGTGTTCGCTCGTTTTCGTTTGAATCACTTGTTATTACTTTCAAATTGGCGAGAGAATCAAAAGTAACAGATTGGCGTAAAACTGGACAATTTTCCCCCACTGCGGTAATCTCTAAATTACGCAAGGCTTCATGGTGATTAAGATTATCACCATCAACTTCGTCATCTTTCCTTTTTGGATTGCGTAAGTATATTGCCTTTGTTACAAGATATGGTCGAAAATGACGGTTTTCTTTTGCACAACATTCACATTCATCACACACATACTTCAACACTCCTATGACATCAACCAAATCACCTCTTCGAATAAACTTTCTATCAACATTAGTTATAATACATGCACCGTCGACCGCGCATGCCTCGAGAAGAACGACATCAAGACAACCACTTCCCCTACAAGGTGACTCAGGCAAGAAATCCGCTCCAGATCCATCATCAAGCAGTAGAAACAAAGGACCATTTCCCTGATTTTTTTCGTTAATGCAATTAGAAGAATTATCACCATGTTCATCCTCCAACGACTCACTATCAGGTCTGTTCATGTCCACGATTATACCCATCACCCGAACAGCGGCCTCCGTCTTCTGATTTGTGTTACTTTCCAAAATTTCTCGTATGCACATCTGCCTTGCAGCTAAACTCATAATGAAGTATAAAGCGTAAATCCAATCAAACAATTTGACAGCTATATGGTCGTTGGGTGCCAATGCACTGTTAGGATGATTGAAATTAAAAAAATAATAACATGTATTTCGTTCAATTCTCTGCAACGCGGCATCTGCATCAGTTAATTTTAGTTTTTTCCCATGTTTCTTGTTTCACCGTCCACCGTTGCTGTAAGAAATTAATTTGATAACGTATATATCCAATATAGCCCGATGACACTATCTAAAATTTGGGCCAACCAAAACAATCCCAATCCCAAATTTTATAAAACTTGTTACAAAAATTACAAAACTACCACCGTCGAAAGTTTCGGAACTATGGAAGATGATAATGCCCCACCCCAAAACGCTAACGAAAAATGCGTAGGCCCTAAGGGGGCAACGGCGGGAAAAGCTCCTTCTTGTGAGGGATGCCCGAACCAATCCGCCTGTGCTTCCGGTGTGAGCGCCAAAGCATTGGACCGGGACGCTGAAAATGTACGAAAGGCTTTAAGTGGCGTGTCGAACGTGATTCTTGTGCTCAGTGGAAAAGGGGGAGTTGGGAAGAGTACAGTAGCTTGTCAATTGGCTCACATGTTAGCATCGGATCATGACGGTATGGATGAAGCGTATAGCGTGGGTGTATTGGACGTGGATATTTGTGGACCAAGTGCGCCGCGGATGTTGCTCGGTGGTAATGGCCGGCATAGAGTGCATCATAGTGGAAGCGGATGGACACCTGTTTATGCGCATGAAAATTTAGCAGTAATGAGTATTTCGTTCTTACTTCCCGACCAGGATGCGGCTGTCTGTTGGCGAGGGCCACGGAAAAATGGTTTGATAAAGCAGTTTCTTTGCGAGACGGACTGGGGAAGTGAAGGACTAGATTATTTAATTATCGATACCCCCCCTGGCACGTCCGATGAACACATAAGCACTGTACAGTTTCTAATGTCTTCCATTTCAGCACCAGCTAGTGAAGGGGAACATAATGGTCCTCGTGTTCAAGCAGTCGTGGTGACGACAGGCGAGGAAGCTAGTTTGGCTGATGTAAGAAAAGAGATGAATTTCTGTCAAAAGACATCTTTACCTGTCATCGGAGTAATTGAAAATATGACTACATTTCAAACTCCTCTTAAAAACCTTAAATTTCAGAAAACGCAAGATATGCACGGTAAGCAATGTGAGGTAGATTGTACCGCTGAAATAATGAAATTGATCCAATCGAGGTGTCCTGAACTATTAGACGTCACTGTGAACTCCAATTTGTTTCCACCACCTACAATTGGTGGCGGAGCTAAAGCTATGACTCAAAAGTTCAAAGTTCCTTATCTCGGATGTCTTCCAATGGATCCAAATTTGTTGAAGGCTTGCGATGAAGGTTTGTGTTTTGTGGAATCATTTGATTATAGTCCTGCTATTAGACCACTGCAATCAATCGTTGAAGCTATAATCAAGTCAGCCCCCTGTTCACCTGAAATGACACCGAACAATATGATAACAGATTAATGCATTATGAAAAATCGGCTTTTAGGAAACCTCTTTGTTTACAATTAATGGAGGTCAGGCGAAAGCAGACCGAACACAACCACAACAAACTGCCTTCAATTTTATTACCCCTTTCTACAGACTAAAAAGCATTTGCGATTTTACACTCAGAAAATACGAACAATGCTTTACAACAAATTATTCTTCAAACAAATAGATTCGCATTTACAAAATCAAGCACTCGTACTCCTGAAATAGTAGTTCAGTTGCTATGAATATAGATACTGACTGTGAAAATTCAGGAAAAAAATCTAAATTGACGTTAAAATCTAGAGATTTCTTCACTTCTTCTTTCTATGGTTCTATATTTGACGAGAGTGATGACTAATTTTACTTGTTTTTGATGAAGTTGAGGACCTAAATGATTACTTTACAAATCCTCCTCTTTTTGGTTAAGTTATTTTTCATCCTGTAGATGATTCGCAATACGACCCAATCATCAACCTGGCTTAAAATTCTCGATGAGACGGGAAAAGAGATCCAGAATATGCTCACAAATTTTCAGCAGGAGAAAATTAATATCTATGATCTTTACATTAGAAAGACGTTAGTGTTGATAAGTTTGATTTGGAAACTGGAAGAGAAAAGTGAATTTAGATTTTTCAAAATATACTCATCTCATGACAGAGATAAACTATCACATAATGTACAGATTAATGATAAAGATAGAACATAAATTTTTTATATGATGTGTATGATAAACCGGACATTTTCTACGAAGCTACTGATTTTGCGTAAACCCTATATATACTCTCTATTACAATCATTCTGAATTATTGTTGAGAAATCGAAAAAGTAATGAGAATGTTAAATGTTACCCTCTAGAATCTCGTTAGAATTTCAGAAATCAGTAGAAGTAAATATACACCAATGGATGTTAGTAAAAGGGTAGGGCAGTTTAAAGGACAATAAATTAGATATTCCTATCTTGCAAGATTAACTGCATTCTTAAAATGCTTCGAATTTTACTAAAGCACCACGTTTACTTGTATATGTATAAACAATACCTGGTACAAGAGTAGAAGTTAATAAAATAAAAGCATACAGTTTAAAAAAAAACCTATAGTACATCATTACGTCGTAAATTATGCCTTAACCAAACGGCGCAATAGTTTATAGAGTGTCTATTAAAAAGTCAGTTGAATTAATGAGAAGCACCTACGTGTTGTGTTCCTAGTAGTAGAATTCCGAGTAAAGCAATTCCTGCAGAAAAAAACCATCTGTTGATGCTCCTGGATCCTCGGATTTCTTCAAAATAAAAAACACCCCACAATCCAGAAACTAGCATTGATAACTGACAGAGGCTGTTACCAATACTCTGCCCTAAATAAGTTATTGTCATAATTGTGGAAAACAAACCCATACAATAAAGGGCACCCGTCGAAGAGCCTGGATACACCATTTCTTTAACATGAAAACTATAATTACGTTCATATGAACTTTTCTTAAGACCAAATTCACGTTGAACGAAAAAAGACGCACCTTGGAAGTTGTTCGTAAGCTAGACGTGGAGATCTCGTAATAATCTAATTGCATTACAAAAATAAACGATGAGGTGGGATCATTTCACGCGCTTTCGTGTTAACAACTTACCACACCGTACACGTAGCGAACAATCCACATCAGTATTGTAATTATTGCAGAGCCCACAGCGAAACTGAAAACAAAGCTTAACCCCTTGTACGGTGAGTAATGAAGAGGGATGGTTTGGCTACCTCCCCAAACACCATTAACTGAAACAAATTCAAATATTTATGAGATCTATTCAAGGCAAAAAGTAATTGTGTATTTTAGACTTACAAATCGCGCATATTATCCCCAAGCGCTTACGTTCACAAACGATTCCTAGTACAGTAACGTTAGTATCTAACCGCGTTTTTCGTTTATGATCGATTTCCAAAGGAAACGATTCGTTTGATTCCTCGACTTGAGTGGTGCTGACGAAAGTCTCGCGCTTTGTCAACTTTTCAATTTTTTTCAAAGGTATAATTTCTTGACAGTTTTCCAATTTGCTGCACATTTCTCCAGTTTCCATTAAACTGTTTACTTCATGATTAGACTTATCTAAACCTTTTGCTAATGATGATTTTTCTTTCAAAGGATCAATTTCGGCACTAATGGAAGGATCAGAGTAAATGCTCATACCCCAAAGACCGGTAATAAGAAACAGCGCCGCAAAAGCTGCGTCAGATTTAGATTTGACATCCTCATTGAACACATATACGCCCCAAATAAAGGAAATTACGACATTCAAGGTACTCCATATTCCAACGCTACTAGCAAGGCCCGCTGCTCGTATCGCAAAGATTCCAGCTGTCCCACCTGGAACCCAAAAGAGTCCACTCATAATCCCCATTTTTGTAAAGTGAATTTCATTTATCCCCAGAATTATTGGCGTAACAGCAACACTTATTATAAACGTCATGAAACTTTTATAACTCTGTACAACCAAGGGGTCGGCCTGTATGCTATCTGGAATGCTCTTAACCGGTACTTTTCATTGAGGAAGATTGTGAGGAATCAAAAGCAGATAACAATCACAAGCAGATAACAAGTAATATTGAACATTATGGCATACAACATTGATGGAGCAATGAACCTTTGTATTCTATTTTTTAAAGAGAAACAATTTTTTTGTTCATTTCCATTCCTGCGTGATCAGCAGAAAGCTGAAATCATTGTTCCGATTACATTACTCACCACCAAACGAGCCATAAGAAAATGCAGCCAGGCATCCCGTCATCCAACCAAGCTGATCATTAGAAAGTAAAGTTATAGACATGTTGTTACAGATTATTAGTGATAAAATGGCAAGTAATTTGCTCAATTATCGTAAAACACTGTGATGTAGTATCTGAATTAGAAACTTCGAGAGTGCCAAGATGATAATTGAAAAGGTGAAAAGGTTATGTACTTCTTTAACTTCTTTAACTTCTTTAACTTGTCTTGTTCATGTGTAAAGAGTAAAGACGTTTCCGAGAAAGTCAAGTAGACTGTGCCTGGTGTTTAAAGTTCGCTCAAGTTCGCTCAACTCATTACGTATATAAGCCGACAAAAACGTAGTGTGTTCGATATTGTGTACGTACATATATGTATTAATAGATGTATACAGTATCAATGATGCTCTTTATGACTTTCTTATCGACATCTCTATTCCAGATACATTATGTCTTCAATCGTGTATCAAGTATCAACGGGTGAGAGAGCGAGAGAAAGAGAAAGAGGGAGAGTTTTTAGACGTTTATTATTTTTCACTTTAAGGAACATAGAGAGAACATTTGGAACCATTGAAGAAATTCTAAGTGGTTCTGATTCTCGTAGAAGTAGAATGGCATGCTCTTGCTAGAACAATCGCATTCCTAGAAGTAACTCATAATTCATAGTAATGTCCAAAATTACATCTACTTAGCAGACATTGCTTGAATTCCAAACAAAATATTTGAACTAGCTATGCTAAAGAAAAGAGCA
>Ga0115008_10002218_pt1 | contig 16089 bp, 4 predicted proteins | sample FraStrMetagenome_FD_87164 | JGI IMG/M metagenome (GOLD analysis project Ga0115008, IMG submission 87164) | Marine eukaryotic phytoplankton communities from Arctic Ocean - Fram Strait ARC3M Metagenome | ecosystem: Environmental > Aquatic > Marine > Oceanic | place: Fram Strait | collected 2012-06-18
ACCATAGATGAAGATGTCTCTCTTCTGCTTATCCCAAGCAACTTGTCTTGGATCACCATCATTGATATCGTTGTTTCCAACATATACGTTAGTCCTAGCAGTATCGGATGAAGCAATTTCAGTAACAAGACGAATATCTTGCGTCTTACTGCCATCAAATACATCATTCTTTTTGATCTGTAATTGATCTCCTGGGCGTACGGTTTCATTAACGTCAGTTACGGTTGCGCTATCAAGGTCCCTCTTTCCACGATAGAAGTAAATATCAATATCATCTTCTGGTAGAGGAGCACTACTAAACTCAAATGACGTTCCACCTTCAAAGAAGTAGTTTATATTTGGAGTCTGAAGAACTGTATTTACATAGATCAATAGAATTGAACTCAAGTCGATCGCATCAGAATCTTCATCTTCAGGATCTTTCTCGAAGGAGAATTGTTCACCATTATAGATCAAGGGGAATCTAGTACGTGATCCATCCTGGAATGGGGCAATACTATCAATATAGTCTTGCTGACCATAGTTCCAATATGCGAAGTTATCTGTAAACGTATCCAACACCGTTAGTTGGAAAGGTTCTATTGGTTCTGTTAGTGACTTATCAGTAACAATACCAACCACTTCAATGATGTCCCCTTCCGCAAATCCATAGCCTTGGTTACTGACTTCATAAGCAACAACTTCAAAGTATTCGGATCTACCAATAGCGGTAGTTCTGGCGCCTCCAACGGTAGCGGTAATGAATAAGTTGTTACCTCCAACTAGTGAGCCATCTCTACGGAATACTGTTTTGATTGGTAGGTTGAAGTATGATGGTGATGGTGCCCAAATATATGGATTGACATATCCTGTTCCTGGATTATCAATAACAATCTGTAGCTCACCACCCGGACCAGGAACACCACGAATAGAAGCAGCAACTCCAGTGTGACCTTCTTCAGTAACTCCAATAGCAACTGTACGATTATAACCAGAACCAACGTTATTCTTGGTAATCTGCCCGATAGTTCCACCACTAACATAGTTATGAACTAAAGTGGATAGACCAACTTGTAGATTGAAATGTGCGTCATCTAACCTATCAATAACAGGGAAGTTATCAACACCAGGTGTGGGGAAGATTGTTGTGGTCAAACCAGCAGTCTGTCCACTTGGACACTCAAACGTAAGACCGTTAAGAGCAGCGAAGCTTGGATTTAGTAGTTCATCGCCAAACTCAAATGGTCTGAACTTCTGCCAGGTTCCACTTGAGACATATACGTGATCAATAGTTGAGATGCCAACATTTACCGAGAAAGTATTATCAGTAATAACGTTCTCTACGCTGAACACAGATTCCTGATCCGGGAAGAATTGTGTTGATGGGGCTCCACCAGAACTACAGGAGAACAGAATACCTTGGAGTTGGATAATGTCTCCTCTAACGATGTTCTGACCGCTTAGAGAGGCTGGTGTATTAATTATGAGTCTACCACTCTCTTTCAAGTAATCAGCCCCCGAAATGGGCTCTAGACCCGTTACATTGACTCCTATGGCAGTTACTAGTAACACACCAGTATCATTATTGTATTCTGCCCAAACAACATCAGTTTGTGGACCGAATGTGTTGTCTGTAAATACACCTACAATACCACCACCCGAAACTTCTGGCTCCAAAATAGCATCATATAGTGGCGCATATCCAAGACCTGGAGTTGAACCAAGGGAGACGATTAAGCCACCTCTAGGAATCTGTGTCTGGTTAATATCAAACTCGGATTGAACTCTTTGTCCATTCTCCGATGTAATACCAGTAAATACCACTGATGATTGGGGAACATCTGGAGTAAAGGTAACTTCAATTGGGGTACCATTGATAGTTCCGGGGAGAGGAACGACGCCAGCAACTATGCTACCATTAACAAACTTAATAGTATCAAGAGTCTGTAGTTTCTCACCACGATAGGAGAACTCCCCAGTTGCGTACTTAACGGAAATCGTATATGACGCACCATCATTAATCGCAAGGAAGTAGTTGGATCTATCGACACCATTAGCATCGGCATCATTTACACCAAATACAACTTCATCTGCGCTAAGTCTAATCTCACCAAGTTCAGCAGTTGCTACATCATTTGAATCACTCCAGAAGTAGCCAGCAACTTGTTGGGCACCGGTAAAGAAGTAGTTGTTACCTTCATTATTATCTGTTGTTGGAGTTTGGTAGATATCATTGATAACAAGAACACCACCTCCGTTTTCAACACCAGCAGTAGCGATTCCATTAGATGTTAGGACAAACTCGTTAGTATTTCCATCAAACTGATCACTGATATCATCAAAGACTGCGATATCACTATAGTCCTGCTGTAGGAATGTTCTTCCTTGGAAAGTTGAGTTAGTTACAACCAGGTTATTTGCGTTAGGTTGCTGTGGTCCTCTACCATTAGGTGCTTGTGTGAAGATAATATCAGAAGCAACAATGTTATAGTTGCCTCTATACAAGTCCAGGTCACTATTGGCGGAGTGAGAAGTAGCAATCGAACCAACAATACCACGTTCAACTCTTACTAGTGGTATAGAACCGATATTTGAGATAGGACCGAATGGTGATGTTGAAAAACCTACGTTGTCGATTAGAATATATTCTTCATCAATTAATAGTATGTCACCAGAACTTAGTGTACCAATACCCGCAAGTGTAAGTAGCTCGTCTTCACTGTCAATAGCATCAGTTAATTCATAAACGAAGTTTGTTGTGGCAATTGGAGCCTGAATAACGCCATCAAGGGTGAAGAGTGACTTCTCAAGCTTCTTCTCCATTCCAAAAATGTGTGCATTACCACTACCAATTCCAATAAATTCAATAGGAATTTTATTGATAGCATCTTCTTGAGATGCTGCTACTTGGAATCTGTTCAAATCTAATTTAATTGCCCAGACTTTAGATGGCATACTACCAGTAAGATTTCCAAGATAATCAGTAACAGGAACGATTTCTATAGGATCAGCAATTTCTGGGTCTACACTATCACTTGCGACATAATATAACTCTTCAGCACCACTAAAGAAGTGTGAACTGATCTCGATTATATTTTGTGATATGTCGATAGAATCAATAGGATCAAAGACCTTCTCATAGATAGGAATGCCCTGATACTCTAGCGGGAAACGAACTTTATTAGTTCTTGTTCCTAGAGGTGCGTTATATAGATCTAGTTCATAGAATTCCTGATTTGACTGATAAAGAAGAGGTCTTGGATCATAGTTAATGACATCATATTCTCTATAGAATGCCTCAACATATGAGGTAATATTGATTGTCTCGGGTGGATTGCCACCAGCATCAGGTATAAACCTAAGAATCCAATCAGTACCTACAATTTCGGATATAAACTCACCAATACCACCTTCATTGTCGGGGAAGTCGCCCTCAGTGATGAATGGATAGGCATTAGTATATGTTGATCCATCAGAGTTGACTGTCATAACCTGATGAATGGCACCAAGAGTAGTTCCCTGAATATGGGCAACAACTTTAGCTGACTGGAACAAATTAACATCCAATGTTAGAACATCAATTGATGCGTCCGTTGTAGTTCCAGTTACTCTGGTTGATAGTAGATTGATACCTCTTTCAGCACCATCAGGAATATTATCCTTCTTAAAGGGTACAGGATTTTCTCCTGAAGAAGTCGGCTTAAATTCAATTTCCTTTGTCTCTACTCTAATGATATTAGAATCACTATTAACAATAGCAACACGAAGTCGTCCACTGTTCAAAGTAACCTGAAAATCGTATCCAGGGTCACTAACATCTTTTATAGCGATACCATCGAATGAATACACCGCAGAATATGTATCAAGACCAAGGGAAAAAGCATACACTTCATAATATGAAGGGATACCACTTCCATTCAAGACAAATACGTGTAGAGCTACAGCATCAACTGATACGTTAGGTGCTGCGTAGATAATCTGTGTTGTATCTGCTGGTATAGTATTGATAACGCCCCCAAGAGTGATAAAGCCAAGTTGCTTCGGAGGAAGACTATTTGTTTCAAATTTCTGTACCAATAACTTAAGATCCATATCAAATGTTTCTGGATCACTTGGAGTGAATCTCAATGAGTAATCACTATTAAACAAAGCTTTAGACTTAAATGCACCATGTGGCTCATCGCTATCATATACATCAGCCTTATTCATAGTGAAGGCTTTATCATCATACGTTAGTGATATAATTTCACTTAACTGTACTTCATCAGTAGCTGGGTTTCTAACCTGAACAATACCTGAAGTGAAGATGTCAGTAACAACATCAAATTCAATAAATTCATTCTGACCGCGAAGATTGTCACTATCAACGAATTCATTACTTATATTATCGATTAATAGTACTCTATTAGTCTTAACCTCAATATAGTCAGTTAGTCTCTTGTAAGGCACAGAGCTATTGAATCTGATGGCGTTTGTCTTGTTATTGATTACGTTGTCATCATAACCCAAGTCAAAGACATTAATTCTATCTACGCGCAAGGGGGTGCGAGAAACATCAGTTAGACCAATGAAGTCTAGGATGAGAGATGTGTCAGTAGAAATCGCAGTAGTACCAAATCCAACAAATCCCGAAGACTCAATTCTAGTATCAGAGAAATTCTTGAGACCCATAGGATGAACTAGTCTATTGACCGGTCCAATTAGATCATCAAAGTTAATAGTACTCTGAATAGAGTAAGACAAGTTTTGGTAGTAATTATTATCTGGGATTACTTGGAATTCATCACTAATGAAGCCAATGGTATCATTCCAGCCAGTACTTGTGCGACTGATAGTCTCAATTGAGTATCTACAGAAGCTCTTATCAATATTAGTTACTGTAGCTCTAATGCCACTAACATTTCCCCTGACAGAATCACCTATAAGTAAGTTAAAGTTACCTTTAATTTTAAAGAAGTTTGTATTTGATTCCTCAACTACCAAATCAGTTTCCTGAACAACACCATTGTCAATTAGAGATAATCTTTCTCCAACAACGAATACTGCAGTTGTCTGATTTACTTGGAATTGGGGGTATATCTTCTCGTTAACAATTGAAGAGAAAGCATTCTGGAATGTTGCAGCAATACCAACTTCCTTACCAAGTCCCTGTGGATAAGCAACACGAATTACGACTGGATTAGATGGTTGTACAGCAATAACTTCAAAGAAGAGATAACCATACTCGGATGAGTTCATATTTAACTCATCATCTTGAGTAACGGAAAATATATTCTCAACAAAAACTCTATCACCAACCGCAAATGGCGCATCAAAATAACCAAGGATTGGAGTTTGCATTAAGAAATCAACATATCCAGTCCCAACATTGGCTACCTGATTAAGAACCTGCAAGATTGGAACACCATTACTATTATCAGTAGTAAAGAATTCGTGGGCGTTCTTAGATAGACCAGATGGAGCAACGTCAAGCTCCACATTGACAACTTTGGATGATTGGGTTTGGACAAAGATAGATCCACTATCAATGGGCTCCCTAGTTACTGAATCAACTAGAACTCCATTAGGATCTGACTGGTATCCGATACCACCATCTAAAACATCAATGCTAGTAACAAAATCAGAATCTGTGAATTCAATACTGGGCTGAACAATACCTTTTGGTCTCAAAGTTCTATCAGCAGAATACGCCCAACCTGGATTCTGGATTCTGAAGGAAGATACCTCACCAATATTAGTTGATGAAGCCCTCAAAGAAGCATTGCTACCTGTTTCACTCTGAATAGTGATAAATTCTGGGAGATTGTCAAAGTTTTTACCAGAAGAAATAATTCTAATAGTTCCAACGGGTCCAACTGTATTTTCCGATGATGTTAGGTATGATAGATCGGCTCCCTCGGGGATATAGCTACTGACTTCAGGTCTTTCGGGTAATGAAACTGAGAATATTCTATCACTTTCAACCGTCACAGTTCCACTAATACTATAGGTACTGTTGATGTAAGATATTGAGCTATATGAGATAGCATTAGTATCTGCAGTGGAGATATATCCCCCGGATTCAACACCGTAGTAGATAACACCAGGATTATTAGTAGAATACCTAATACGCTTCTCACCATCAGCATATCCTTCAGTGGATACACCACTAACAACAAATACTCTATCAATACTGTTGTTATCAAATACCTCGGTCAAAGATTGATCATAGAAAAACTTAAGTTCCTTACCAAATAGAGAGGGTGATGATACATCAAATAGGATATCATGATCACTAATGATATTAATTTCGGGATTAACTTTAGCAAATACCTGTAACCCAGTACCTTGTGTATTGAGTTGAATTGGATTCTCTGAACCAATTTTAGTATCAACTTCAGTCTCGGCAAGATAGAATCTATTGGAATCAAATGGGATTACAAAGTACTTATTGTATGGAACTAGTCCATCAATAGCATCACCCTGCGTGGTATATAGAATATAGTCGGCAAGGATAAATCTATGATTTGGAATTGTAATTAGATTTAATACTGTATCAATGTTTGAAGGAATAACTTTTGTCGGATCAACAATTAGAGATTGTGAGACATCATCAAATTCAACAACGATTGATGAGTTTGACCCAATTCCAGATGGACCAAATGGAACTACAGTAACATCAACTAGATCACTGTTCTCTAATTGATGAGGCTCAAGTGTTGCGATTTTAGCCCTAAGTCTATCTAGGTTGGCTGTTTCTGCAAATCTTCGTGTTGAAATATTGTAACGGAATAAGTCGCTACCATCAGATAAAATAAGTAGATCTTCATCTTCTGGTGAAAAGCGAATACCAATTAAATCTTTGGATACGTTATGAACATATAAAGTTTCCTCGTCTCCAATTTGCGGAATTACTTTGATATTACCCAGAGAATCCTTAACTTGTACAGGTGCTCCTATTGCAGGCTTGGTAAAAACAACCTCTTCTAAATTTTTAAATTCGTGAGATGGAGCATAAATTGTTCCAGCAGGAATGGAAATTGGATAATCAATATTTCCAATTGAATATACTTTTTCAGTGGTATCTCCAACCTCATCAGATGTACTAAAGGTCTGTCTTGGGTTGAAGAAGTAATTCACATCCAACTCAGACTCAAATGGTTCTGTCCTAACAGTAACATCAAAGAAATTTTTGACTGGAAATACAACTGCGCCAATAGGAGCTTCAGTTCCAAAGGCAAATGATCTAAACACCCTAAGTGCTTTATTGACTGGGAAAATGTTCAGTACACTAACAACCTCTGAATTACCACCAGAACTGATAATAATAGAAGAACCAACACTAACATTAGATGAGATGAAATTGACGAAAATATCTGTTACACCCTCAGTTCCAATTGGTGGGACCGGGTTGTATAGAGTCATTGATGTGTTATCGAGATTAACAATTCTCGATCCACCAATAACTGACGTAACAGTACTCAATCCACTAATAATAACAGAGTCATTTTGACTGTATTCGTGGACAGGATCAACATAGATACGAACATTACTTTGATCCAGTCTAATAACCTTGGTTATTTCCTTACTATATGATAGTGTATTTTCAGTAACTGACGATACAGCAAAACCAACAACCTCTGTTACTACAGAGCTAATAAAGTCCTCACTACTATCAAAGATTGGAACATCGCCAACTGAATAGTCATTTCCAGCACCAACAATTGCGATACCGTCAATAAATCCAGGTGAGATTGATTCTACAATCTGATCTTGAGTATCAAACAAGTATGACTGGTCTAGGAACTCACTGCCGGCTACAGGACTTCCAACATAATAAGGGAAGGTGTTTCTGAAGATAGGCTTATCATTGACATCAAAATCCTGATCAATATTTGTACTAGATGGATCAATGGGAGAATCTCTAAACTCGGGACCAATGAAGTATGGGAACTGTGGCTCCCTAGCACTTGACTGCTCATCAGAATCAATACCGGCAAAATAAGCATAGACTCCATTTGGGAATTCTGGAGTAGAGCAATATCTCCCATTATATGCATCTAGGTCACCGTCATCAACATACTTATAGTCTTCAATAAAGAATCCGGCTGGATATGAAGTTTGTGTGGGTCTTCCAAATACATCCTGAGGAGCCAGGACATACGCGGTCTGCATTGCTCTAATATTAGAGTTGGTATCTCTTGGATCGGAGAATCCAAATCCACCATAGATTGGATTACCATCATTAGCCCAACCAATAATGGGTGAGTGGAAATTACCAAAATCCTTATAAATATCTTCTCTTAATTTTCTATCATAAGAAACGATTCTATAGTTGTTCTGACTTAATACCTCAAATCCAAATCTAGTGTATAAGTTAATTGTAAGGTCTCTAATTCTAGGGATAATCAAGGCATCCCTACCTGGATCCACTACTCTTATTTTTGTCGTATTTTCTCCATATCCAATACCCTCATTAATGATGATAACATCATCAATTTTACCATCAACAACAACAGCTCTTAATTTACCACCAACACCAAAACCACTAGAGTCTTCAAGGACAAGATCTGGACTGTCGGCATAATCAAAACCAGAATTGAAAATTTGTACACTAGAAACTTTACCCTCAACAATTGAGGGGACGATAGTAGCATTTTGCCCTGTTTTTAGCGTGACGTTTGGATTCTTCTGGAAGTTTGTAACATCACTTCCATAGTAGCCACCATCAGTAGTATATACTTGCTCAATAGAACCCCTGATAACTGGGTTAACGACAACCTGACCACTAAGTGTGCTAGCGTAAGAAACAACAACATCAGTTGTAATATCAGGATACTTAATATTATGTGTACCTACACCTATGCTAGTGAAATCAACAAAATCAAGTCTGTCATAGTTACTACTAATCGTAGCACCAATACCAGCATCGGACAACTTAAGTATATTATCATCTATCTTATAAACATAATACTGATTGGATGTTGATAGACCACCAATAGGAGAACCAGTAGTTCCATATTCAACAATGTCACCACTCTCAAAACCGTGCTCAAAATATCTAATCTCATTATATGCCGTAAAGACATTTGATGGATCAAACTGCATATTTCTATAATAGAAGAAACCACCATCATCAGAAATTGTAGCACCGATAATAGTATTCTTTCTAAGAGTATCAAATGCCTGAACACCGTACCCATTAAGATTTTCTGACAGGAATACTGGATCATCACCATCCTCTAGTTTATCCAAACTAGTATATAAACGAATGGTTTTGTTGTTTAGAATTTCAGCATAATATATTCCACCATTTGATAGTGTAGTTCCGCCACTAATAGCCGGAATAGCAAATTTCGATGTGCCAATACTCTTGGCACCTTTATTGTTGTATATAACAGCATCACCTTCAGCCAAGTTATGTTCTTTTTGGAATAGGATACTATTATCAGTATAGTTTACACCACCACCAAGATCAGTAAGTCTACTATCAAAAGGAATAGATCTATTCTTTCTTTCAATGACTGGGATTGCCGTTGCGCCACGGCTGTTTCCTCCACGAACGGTGATACTAAATGCCTGATCAATATCAAAGTCTTGTGGGTCAATTACGATTTCCTGTAGCGTACCTTTAACAACAGGAGTTCCATACGCCCTGGATGGAAGTACTGGAGGAGCAACCAATTCATAAATCAATACATCAGGCTCTTCAATAGAGACTTCAGGTGGACTGATTACACTATATCCTTCACCACCAGAAACTGCATCCAACTTCTCAATAGGACCCAGGTATACTTTATCAGGTGACTTATATGAAATGATCTCTACACCATTAGTCAATACCGCAATAGCACCAGGTGTAGTAGGTTCTGGTGTTCTATCAATAGCAGTAAGTGAATCTGATACAGGAATCTTTCTGTATGTACGCTTTGTAGTGATTTCACGTGTTCTTTGACTTTCCAAAGTGAACAAGTGTGTTCCTGGCTGTTCTGGGTCAACGAGACCAACAAAGCTTGTGCTACCAATAAATGATGGAGACACAAACAATCTAATCTTTCTTCTATCCTCTAAAACCTGTACATAATATTCGCCAGTATCTACTAGTGGAGTAGTTCCTGGTAGAACAGAATATGTAATTAGGTCACCTGTATAAAATTCAACTTCTTCAGGGAAAAGTATAATGGAATACTCACCAGTGAAGCTATTGTAATCTTCAAAGCTATCTACGGTTGGATCAACTAAAGTACTCTCAACAATATTAGCTGTAATCTCATATGATGGTAATGAGTTGGTAGCAACGTAGTAGTTAGAATCAAACTCTCTAGCATCATATAAGTTTAGTACGCTAGCCAATACGGCATCATTGCCATAATCAATAGGGGCACCAGTACTATTGGCATACTTTTGATTTCTTCTAATATCAAGTGGCTGATCAGTAGGAATACCAAATGAGTCATCAATAGTAACTGTTGAGTTAATAAAATCAACAGTGTCAACTAAACGGTTTGTAACGTAAGCAATTTGACCACCACGTTGGAGAATATCAACAGTGTCTCCTGGAGCAAGACTAGCCTTATCCAAGAAATTAGCTGATAGTGTGAATGTTGTTCCACTAAATTCTCTAACTTCAAATCGGACACTGGTATTGTAAATGAAACTATTCGCAATAATTTGAGGAACTGTCTGCTCTCCCCTGACACCAATAGGACCAAGAATATTTTCACCTAGAGTATCTACTCTAATCTTCTCACCAATATAGTTAAATGGAACTTCTTTGCCGAAAGATAGGTCTGAAATAACACCAGTCAATCTAACAGTAATTGTGTCTCCATCTGGACTAGTACCAGATACTACAATATTATCAATAATCTCATCTTTGATCAAGATTGTCTTTTTGGGGTCAGAACAAGTTATGCCCAAGAATTGATTAACGCTTTTCTGCTCATACTGAAACTCAACACCATCTTGGGTGATGAACTTGCCATTATTGCGGAAGCCAATGGTACTATCTACAGTGATAGTGGTATCGCCTGGATTCCAAGGTCTTTGAGCGTATGTTCTTGCTGGAACAGTAAATAGCTTCTTCTCATTACCAATCTCATCATTAGAGACAAAGAAGTAGATTCTGTAATATAGTCTTTGGTCACGGGTGAATGTCTCAATTTCAGAAACAGCGCCAAATACGCTGGGATTATCCACCTCGAATATAGTTCTTCCTTTTAGGTTAATTGGATTACCAGTTACAGGAATACAGACAGCATAATCCCTTCTAGAATATTCTGCTGTTGATGGCTTAATTAAGAAATTTTCTAGGTCAATAACTTTAGGGGTTTCACCATAAAGTACTTTAAACAAAATAACAATTGATTCTTCGCTTCCCTTTGTCTGGAAGAATGAACGCACATTCCTAATCCAGTTTCCAACATTAAGAGTGTCAGCAACATCTAGGTCTTCAAATCCAGGAGCAAAAGTGCTTCTAATTTGATTAAAGAATGCTTTTAGGAATAATGTACTTAAGTTCTCTACAGGAGCGTCTGAAAGGTGCCCAGCTGCCTCTGACGTTTGAAATACTAGGTCAGATGGGTTTCCTTCTGCATGTAAACTAGTTACGCCACTGAAGCCCCTTACGACGCCTGTGAATGAGTTGGTAGTAATACCTGTATAGGTCATGATTTCATCATCGACCTTCAAAAGACCCCACTCTGGTGGGAAGCTTTTGGTTGTGTTTACATAAACAACTGTATCATCAGCAGAAACATCCTCAGTTAACTCAAATGTACCGTAAAGTGCTTCTGAACTGGTATTATTTAAATCTAAATATTGATCTAAATTTGTAGCAAAATCAATAGGACCTCCCTGGAACTCCTGGGAGATATAGAACTGTTTTAAGAAGTCGTCAGTTAGCGGTGCTTCACTTAAAATAAAACTAGGGAGTTGGGAAGAAACAATATCCTGGATCTTCACCCTCACTTCAATACCAGTACCGATCATGCTAAGATACCTGTTGTTACCTTGTTAATTTGCCGTTTCCGTAACTTGACGTTACTGGGAAATCAACTCCAGAGATCTGCTCACCACTAGAAATTGTATCCTTAACCATATTTATAGGACTCTTTGAAACATCAAATGAGACGTAAAGATCCTTAAGACCAATAACATCATTTGACTGTGGAAACGCCTGAACTTCAATAATTTTGTTCTCTAGAACAGTAGAAACAATATTTACGGTAAATAGCTGAATTTCACCCTTCTTATAGTCAACGATTCCAGCATTCCTAACTATGGTTGTGTAGTTTGACTCGCCACTATTGGAATTGAGATTTTCGGCAATGAATGAAATAGTACCTTGACCAGATCCATCTATTCTACCATTAGCATCTACGTTGGGTGTATCGGTAATATGGACTATTGATGAATTGCCGCTGATTCTAAAGCCACTACTCTTGATAGACCCACCACCGGGAATGATATGGAACGCATTACCATAGCATAGCTCATATTGAGCAAATTGATTTTCTGCTACGTTTAGATTCCTTCTAATAATAACTTTTGTGATATTTGAAGTTACTGCGGTAGAAGTATCATCAATAACTTTCTGACACTTGGAGTATTTGAATCTACCACCAAACTTATTAATGTCAATAGAACCAGCATATGCGTTTAGTGACCGTACTACAGCAGTCTTTAGAGTATCTGCCGTGGTTGTTTTTGTAGTGTCATAATAAACAGCACTCTCAATCTCAACAAAGAGAACTTTGAGGTCTATAATCTGCTGATTAATTCCAGCAATAGTATACTGCTTTAAACCATCAAGAATTGTCTTCTTATCAAAGTCACTAACCTCAACACCATTGACTGGTTTGATACTAATTAATACATTACCAAATTGTGGGGGAGTCAACTCCTCACCACCTACTACAGAGATGGATTCTGTATTTGGATAGATCTGCTTAATGATACCTTCGTAGTCACGCCCCGTAACAGCCCTGTATTGGGCTCCATAGACGCGGGGGGCATAGTACTTGATAGATTCTACACTCTCAATGTCTGCGCCGTTTCTAGCCGATTCTAGAGTAGTTACATCAATTATATTAGATGGTGATATTGGGAGACCATTATCGTCAAATAGTGACCCACTAAAGGTAAACCGTGACGCACCATCACCTGCCTTACCATCACTAATAATATAAGTGGATTCTATAGTCTGCCCACTTTGAAGAGCCTTACCGAAGATATTATCTCCAAATAGCAACTCATAGTTTTCTTGATTAACTTCAGCTATGAAGTATACTTCACTAAACTTATCAATTCTTATAATATTTTTTACACGTTCCCACTCTTGCCCTAGACCAACATCATTCTGATCCTTCACTCTTACAATAAGAGTACTGTAATCAAGGGCTGGGTTATTGATAATATATCTTTGATCCAAAGATGTATCTACAGGGAAGGAAGTTCTTGCGTAAGTTCCTTGGTAGATGGTAATTGGGTCATTATCAGTACCAAATACAGCAACACCTTCATTTACAGTGGCGACAATTGGTTCGGGAATAGAAAACACATAGCTACTATTGCTTTCAGTACCAACACAGACTAGACCAGCTTTCAAGGTCAACGTAGATGTGTTAGCACTCGTCTCTACAGCAAACTTAATTTTGGCACGTGATGATCTTTGTGATCTGGGTAGATAACCAATATTACCAGCTAGTGAAACTACGTTTCTACGAAGTGCCGCTGAATCCAAAAAGGACTCATTGACAATCATATTGGCGTTTACCGAATTGATATAGGCATTGTATGCCAAGGTATCAATAAGTACACTAAAGTTGGATCCATCAAAGTCAAATCCAGTAAAATCAGAATTTGCCCTTAGATAGTCCTTAATAGACTCTTTAATTTGATCGTAATCTAAATTAGTAAACTTGGTGAAAGCCATTACCTAGTGCTCGTTAAGATAAATGTGTAATTTTGGGGTGGAAACTCTTCACCTACAATTCTATAGGCTATACTAACGCCCAATTCATTCTGATCTAGAAAAAGATCAACTTTAACAACGATATCGTCGATCCTAGGTTCAAAGTTTTGTAAAGAATTAACTATTTGGTCTTCAATAGCGAAAGCAGCAGCGTAATTTGCGTTTTCAAACAGCTGCCCCCTCACATCAGAGCCAAAAAGGGGATTAAAAAACTTTTCTCCAGGGATAGTTTCTACGATGTTGCGCACTGACTGCCTAATTGCTCGCTCATTCTTTATAACCCCAAGATCACCAGTAACTGGGTGGGGTAAAAAGGACAAACTAATGTCCTTGAATGTTCTAGAAACACGTTTTACGTCAGCCATCATAAAAATGCGACATTTATCACTATTTAGCCCCAAAATTAGACATAAAAAAAGGTCCAATTAAGGACCTTTAAGAAATTATTCAGTTTTTTCGGCTTTTTTAGCTTCTTGACGAGCTTTTTGTGCTAATGCGCGGTCAAGAGCACCATAATCGGTGACTAAAACGACGCCAGGTGAACGATCTACAGGTCTTCCCATTGTTTTTTTCCTAAAAAGTGTGTTTTCAGAACTTTTAGGGGGGTTCCTATCCCCGAATTATTTATTTAATTAGCGTCCTTGACCACGATAGCGCTTTTGCTTGACCCTAGAGGAGGTAGCGGAAAGTTTTGTGCGGTTGGAACGCCCTTGACGTGTCTTTTTACCAGCCTTTTCAATTTTTAATTCAGTCTTACCGAACATTGTTACTCCTTAGTATAAGTTGTGTGTGAAATAGTAGATGGATTCGGAAATCCAGTCTCATAGTACGCAGAGGAAAAGTCCTCCATTAGCTCAAAGAACAATTCTTCCGAGATTCCCTCGTGAAGCCTTTGCCCTTCAATCATTATATCATAAAGTTGAGTCATTCCAACCTCCTGAATACCTTTATATTATACGCGAGTGTCTCAATTCAACGACACCACGTGTGACACTTTATATAGGGACCACTAGAGTTCCTTAATTGGGGGGGCGAAGCCCAGGGTCATAAAAGGGTTAGGATTTTAATTCTTAAGACCTCTACACACTCTACACACTTCTATGGACCTCTATGCCCACTCTACGACCCCCCAAGGGCTTTCTCTATGGACTACAGTGTATCTTTACCCCTAAACACCGAGAGACTGTTAGAAGCTCTCCTAGACACTAGGTTACCCTATGGGTATGAGAGTATTAAACATATTTATAACCCTCTCTATGGTAGTGCTCTGTAACTTTACCTTCGGTATATACTTGAGAGGGGGTTTCGTTCGCGCTCGCTGCGGATCTCAACGTACCTCTACGTAACTCAAAGATACTCTACACACAAACATACAGACATATAAAGAATTCTTTTTATTTTATAGAAGTACTTACAATACCGTGGGTTACCCCAAGTATCAGTACATCTCTCTACACCTTCTCTATGAACCCCTTCGGGGTGCCTTCGGCATACTCTTGACAGTATATGCTTTTCTCTGTAGAATAGCCTTGTTGAGGTTGATAAGACATCTTTAAGTCTCTTTGAGTAATAAGGGGGTTTTCTGTGGTACTAAATAGCCTTGTGCAGTTTAAAGCGAACGGTTAAGATACTTAAAGGGATTACTTTAAATCAACCTCTGGGGTCCTTGGATACCTGGGGGATTTTTTTATGGGGCAACTCTACGGTACTTGGCATACCTGGGAGAATTTTTTAGTAGCCCGTTAAATCAATAGTCGCATATATCCTATAGCTTACATTAACCCCCGTTTTTAATATACGTAACGCCGCCCGTCGTTATAACATAACAACGCTAATATACTGTCGAATACGAACGATCAGGAACACTGCTATGTGTCACTAACTAATATCATTAAACATAAAGAAAGCCCCCCTTGATGGGAGGCAGTGTGGTTCAGTTGTTCTCAATGATCCAGACGTTGAGCTCACCTAGGTCAATTCTCTCTTGCCTCATCGTGGCGTAAGCAGACTGTAAGAAATCAACGATGAGGTTGCTACGCTGATCAGCTGCTGTCTCATTGACTAAGCGGAGTGCCTCAACCCAAGAGATGGTTCCGTTGAGGTCAGCTGTGATGTTGAGCATTGTCGGTTGATTGACTTGAGTTAATTGTATCACG
>Ga0115008_10002220_pt1 | contig 16081 bp, 11 predicted proteins | sample FraStrMetagenome_FD_87164 | JGI IMG/M metagenome (GOLD analysis project Ga0115008, IMG submission 87164) | Marine eukaryotic phytoplankton communities from Arctic Ocean - Fram Strait ARC3M Metagenome | ecosystem: Environmental > Aquatic > Marine > Oceanic | place: Fram Strait | collected...
CTTTGTGCTGCTTTTATAGCATTCGATATTTTTAATCTAAGAGCCATTTTCTTCGTATTTTTTGAAAAGATTTGATGTATGATATGTACATAAATGTGTTCTTGAGGTTAACGTTGAGTTAGATTTGAAGGCTTAATTCAAATCGAGAGCGACATCGTCAATCGAAGTATTATCCCTACTTGCCATCGGTAAATGACGTGCAAAAATTCAAACTATTTTTGCTTTCTTATTGAAAGTTCTCCTTCTTTCGTCTTTTTCGTCAATGATGTAGGTTGCAGTGTAAGTCGCCTTCTGAGAAAACGATTTTTTCACCGCTTTTCATTCTTGATGCACATTTTGGCTTCACGAAGTTTAAGCCATTACACAGAGTTCATTGATTTCGAATTAGTAAAGTTGCGAGAAAAGAAATGCAAATATCATAATTTCTTTTGCCAAGCTCGTAAGATAGCAAGCCATGCTTGCCAAGAAGAAAATCTTGACACGATTACTGAAAAATGAAATGGATCTCCTATACATCCAAAGGTATGTCCTAGGCTTCTTCCACGACATAAAGCTATTACATGACCCACACTTAAATTGTAGAGCTTACAATTAAATCAAATTAAATAGATGCGCCTCCAGTCGATGGATAGACATGTTGTTCTTTCAGATTCCACACTGACATTAAAATAGAACTCTACACGAATACTGGAAATAATATTGTAACACCAGTCTAGCTGGAAGAGAAGTAGACATTATGCAAGGCTTGCGTCGGTACAGGAAAGAAAACACAACTACCTAACTATATATACAAGTACATCGACCTTAATGTCTTTTGCCAAGGAACCGCTCAAAAATGAAAGAATAGTACGTGTGTATTTCTTTTGAAATCGATCTATTGACAATATGCCTTGAAATAATTAAAAATATTTATTCACATTATGAATTTGGAGCGTCGAAAGTTCCCTACAAAAGAAGAGCATAAACGTGCTAAACGACCAATACGCTTATGCGATCACTAAAGTGGTAACGGAGTAAAGCTGATCTTCCTCATCTCAGGCCTATCATGGAAAGCATCGTACATGACGTAGGGGAGCGTTGGATCTTCCTCCTTTAAAAGTGCGTCAATGTCTGCCTTCAAAACAGCTCCCGGTATTTCACCAATTAGGGCAGTTTCGACTATACCGGAAGAGGAAATCATCGCCATGTGAGGAATTGCATCCACTCCGAATCTTTCAATCAGAGGCCATGCGTCACCTTGGTCGGCATTTACCATAATAAAGTTCACACGATTTCCATATAGTTCCTCAATTTGTTTCATGGTTGGCGCCTCGGCCTTGCAATTAGAACACCAACTAGCCCAAAAGTCTATCACAGTCGGTTTCCCATTACTCCCGATAACGGAAATTGGGGCCGATTCTCTCTGCATATTTGCTAGTAGTTGCACTGCTGGCATTGGATGAAAGTATTGCCAAAAATAGCTCATCACAGCTGCAACAAACGTAAGTACAGCAATTCCTATATTTGTTTTTTTCTCTTTTTGTAGACGTTCTTGTTCCAATTCACACTCGATACATCTCTGTTCCAGTTCTTCCTCCGTGGCCGGTTCTTTATTTAAAAGCATCATAATCTCTTCCTGTTTTGTCAATTTCTTACTTTCTTTTGACGCAATATCCATCGACGTTGATTCTTTTCCAAGCATGTCTGTATCAAATACATCATCGCTGTTTGTCGAACGAAGAAGATGTGAAGATGAACCTGTTTTTGCTAAATATTTCACGGTGCCCTGCAACTGCCCCGATCCGATTCCTAATCCCAAACAAAGACAAACATTGTTGGTAACAACAAAAACGGCGGCGACATAAGACGCTTCGATAAAATGTCTCATAATTTCAATCAACCGCTAATCACGTCGCTGTCTTACTTCCCAAACTATCAGAATTACACTTTGTAGGTGAGTTCTATTGTTCTATTAAACTTATTTCAATTCTGTTCTATCTCGATACATGAACTCTATCCTCTACACACTTCCCCTACATACGATGTAATGGTGATGGGTCGTGAGAATCTGATGTTTTATTTTGATCCGTAACTGAAATGTAAGTCGAAGATTGGGCAGGTACTGCCTCAATGTAACGTTACTCGCGGAGAGAGATTTTGAAGGTGGGATGGTTGCATTTGGAAAAAGAGAAGAAGACAGCTGATATTCCCATTGGGGTGAGGGGGGGGAAGAAAAAGAAGAAGAGAAGGAAAAACAAAGGAAAAAGCTCTACTGTCTACTGTTCTCCCTCTCCTCTCGCTCTCTCTCTACATCTAGACGTCTACAGCGAGAGGAGAGAGGGACATCTATATTAGCTGAATTTATTCACTTGAAATACTTAATACATGTACTTCGAAGTACACGGCAACGTTCGTTGCCGTTCGAGCCGTTCGAGCCGTTCTTGTTTTTGTACGTGCGAGCCGTTTGTTTCTTGCCAACAACATGAACAACCCTAACCCTAACTCTAACCCTAACGATATAACGGGATGTTACTGAGAGCACATGGTTCAACGCCATAGGGAATGATGATGAGTATTATATGCTTCGATCATTATCTCAAATGCTAATCCTTCTCTTTCGAAATAGTGGGTGATAAACATCTCCAAACTCCTTTAAGCTATCGACAAGTTAAAAAAAATCAACAGAAAAAAATCAACAAATTAAGACCCTTCAAAGCTGTTTAGATAGGTTCATATTATCATGAATGTATGTTAACATTTCCACGTGATCATCATTCAGTCTTGCCCTTCTCGCAATTACTGTTGCTCCTGTACGAGAAAATAGGCGTTCAGATGACACACTGGTTGAAACAGCAGTCAGCTACTTTCGACTTAACCACGCCAATACAGGAAAATCTTTACAATGAGTCTTCCACCAAAGAAGTGGGTCACGTACATTGGAATTAGATTTTTGAGTATCTCCTTCAGCCAGATGTGAATCCATTCTGTGAGCCTTGGATCCAATAATATTGTCCAAAGCAATGAACCTTGCATTCCACGAAATCGATTAGCAAACTCCTTTAGGATTTGGTCTCTAAACAATAATCTTATGATGATTAGGAGTATTGTTATTCCATACGCCCTTTTCAATGCCATCTGGCGGTGGAGACAACAAAACACATAGTCGCTCCACTCCCTGCACCAACTGTAAGCACTAGCATTACAGATGAATCGCAAACGACGCAAATAAACATCAAAGCAGATCACTCAATCAATCACTCCGCACAAGTCATCAATAAAATACTTTTGTTCTTCTTCATCTTCCTGCTGAATATAATACTGTTGAAGATCCATATAAGCTTTTCAATCGTCGATCATCGCGATAATGACCTTCTTCATATTTTTATTGTAGAGTTTGTGATGATAAGGAATTAAAAGGAAGTAGGAGGTGGAGCGGTATTAGTGACGAAAGGTATGGAGGATTATTCGATGGCGTGTTACTGTGTTGTGTGTTGTCGAAAAAATTATATGTTGAACCCGACCTGTCTTAGTGTTCCATAACATTAACCCTAACCCTAACCCTATGTGTTCGATACGGCCGTTAGCCGTTCGACTAAGTCAGCCCTTGTTCGGGTTCGCTCGAACAAGATTTTTCCCGTTCGTGTGCATCTCTATCTCTAGAGAGAGTAATAGATATTTGTAGAGGTGTATTATAATTTTACTACGATTTGCGTACATGTACGACGCGCACTCCACTCAATTTGCCATCAATGTGACACATTTCTTCACCCTTCAACTTGTTTTTTTCGTTCTTGTGATCGGTAAATCATCTCATTTCTTTTCACAGAGTTGATACTTAAATCAAGATATCGCGTGTAACGCGAAACAGCTATTGCTAAAATCATGTTTGCTAAGAGGCATCCAACAAGTCCAGCATTGAATGGTGCAAATGAGAATAGTTCATCTTCTTCCATTGCGACGTTTTCTTTGGCAGCTTCCAGTTTATCACCAATCAATACGAAGGAAGCCAATAATTATAGTAGCCACGAAAAAGATGACAGCGGCCATCATTTGTCTTTGGCAGATAGCAGCCATCATGGGGTCGAGCGTCATTTAACTCTTTTTGACTTGGTTAGTGTAGGAGTTGGAAGTACAGTTGGCAGTGGCATCTTTGTTCTTTCTGGTATAATTGCTAGAAATTTGGCAGGACCAGCCTCGGCGGTGTGTTGGGCGATAAGTGGTTTATCTGCTCTTGGGTCTGGGGCATGTTATGCAGAGCTCGCTGGTAGAATAACAGCTGACGGAAGTTCATATTCGTACGTAAAGCAAACAATGGGTGAACTACCTGCAGTAATCGCAGCTCTATGTTTAACCTACGAATACGTTGTAGCATCGGCAGCTATAGCACGAAGTTGGGGTGATAAATTGGAAGATTGGTTAAGAATAAGTAACAACGATGATCTTCCATATTGGCTAGACGTTGCTCTGGACCCTGGTTTTGGGTTCAATACTCTCGCGTTTCTTGTATCAACTGGATCAGTATGGATTCTTTTGTGTGGAGTAAAGGAGTCCAAATTTGTAATGAACATTTTTACCATGCTAAAGGTGGGGGTTGTTATGTTGATGGTTATTGGTGGCCTCTGTCTAATGGATGTATCCAATTTTACCCCCTTCTTGCCGAAATCATTCGGATTCAGTGGATTGATGCATGGAGCTACAACATCTTTCTTTGGTTACCTAGGTTAGTATTCTAACAAATTTATTTACAATGTCCCTATTCTCATTCTTGTCCTTAAAGGTTTCGATGAAGTTTGCTGTCTAAGCGGAGAGGCTATTAATCCTGAGAAAAATATGCCACGGGCTGTTATCATTGTTTTATTGTTTGTGACTACCCTTTACATAGTTGCTGCGATTTCTCTGACAGGAATGCAACCTTATTATGAAATAAATGCAACTACTGGATTTGCCTCAGCTTTTTTGGCAAATGGTCATACACTTTTTGGGAACCTGGTAGCAATTGGCGAACTCGTTTGCTTGCCTTTTGTATGTTTGATTACTGTGATGGCTCATCCAAGACTACAATTCGCTATGGCCGAAGACGGACTGTTACCAAGAAAATTTGGAGAAGTGGACGATTCGGGAAATCTCTCAAATGGAATTTGGCTCTCTGGTATTGTCTTGGTATTGATATCATCATTCGTCCCTTTCACAGTTATTGATGACACTATTTCATCGGCAGTCTTAGTAGTCTATTCTCTAACGAACAGCTCCTTGCTGAAACTTAGACGTAAATCACCAGAAGATGTGCCATTTCTTCTTGAAAAACTCCTTTTCGTATTTAATGTTATGTGCTATATTACTGGATTATTGTTTGTCCATGGGTGCCGAAGCATTTTCGGAAAATTTATCGCAATGGTTTCATTCTTGTCGTTATTTATTTTGTGCATGAAAATCGATGCTTCCTGTCCCGAATGCAACGAGTATATAAGCTACTTTCGTGTTCCATTTGTTCCCTTCCTTCCGTGTGCGGGAATATTCATCAATTGGTACTTGGTTGCGCAGCTGTCATTTATTGGTAATGTGATATTGCTTACGTCAATGGCCGTTTCCATTATAATCTACTTATGTGCACACGGTAGTAGCAATGCATTTGGACATGGGAAGTTGTACCATCGTCTACACGAATGAATAATACTGAAAATGATGTATCACATGTGGTATTATCAAGTGTGTACTATGTACAAGTATTGTCACAAAAGAGATAGCAGTAAAAATCTTAACTTACTGAACAAAATGTTTGAGTACCTGATGTACTTATTTCGTTCTCTTGAATAATTTATGGAGTACCTATATGACAAGACGCAGATACCATGTCCTGTATGTACTTACTTCTATCCAAAATTAGATCGCACTGCAATTTGGCTGAAATGCCAATATTCTTACGAGTTCTCTTCAAAATCGAGTTGTATGCACCTGATCTACGTAATGCATTATTAGATGGAGAAACGTGTACGAGTGTGTATGATAATTCCATTTCATAGCAAGAATTCAATTGCGTTCGGGAAGGAACGCATCGGCTTCTAGATTGAGTTCGCTGTATGCACCGACGTCAAGTAGCAATATTTCGTTGCAGCGTCTTGGTTTTAAACATTAGGAACTGCTTCATGTCGTCGCCTTTGTTTCATCATTGGTTCAACGTGTGTCCAGTCAAAGATAATAGATGAATCAAACAACTTACTCTAATTTTAAAATTTTTAACCTAAGAATTTCATGAATTTCATGCAATACAATCAAGTTTCTAGATTTAAAATTCCTTCCATCGGAGGTCTTTTCTTGAGCACATTGTCAACTACCCCAAATTCAATAGCTTGCTCGACGCTCATAAAAGTATCCCTATCCATTACTCGCTCGATTTCTTCGAGACTTTGGCCAGTATGTTGCACGTAAATTCGATTCAAATTGCTTCTTGTCCTCAAAATCTCCTCCGCTTGGATGGCTATGTCACTTGCCATACCTTGTGCCCCACCACTGGGCTGATGTAGCATGATTCTCGCATTAGGCAACGCATTACGACATCCAGGAGCACCTCCAGCAAGAAGTAAACTTCCCATACTAGCTGCTTGTCCCATACATATCGTGTGTACTTCAGGTGAAACATACTGCATAGTATCATACATGGCCATACCTGCAGTAACGAGACCACCTGGACTGTTGATGTACATATAGATAGGTACATTGGGAGCATCTGCCTCCAGGTAGAGAAGTTGAGCTGTCACCACACTAGCCATGTCATCAGTTACGGGTCCGTGCACGCAAATAATCCTTTCTTTTAGAAGACGTGAATAGATATCGTACCACCTTTCTCCACCATGACTAGTATTATCCAGGACCATGGGGATCAAGGCTTTATTCGATAGCACTGTACTATGAAATCCTTTCACTTGATATGACGTTTTTACAAGGCCAGAAGCTATCGCTTTTCGCGATGATGCAAACGATCGAGAAAGGACGTTCATTTCGATCCGGTTTATCACTTCAATTGTTTTTCTGACTCTCTCTTCTCTTGTCGGAGATCTTTAATCAAAATGATGGATACAACTTGATGTTAATCTCATACGTCGCCTCGACTCTTGTCTGTCTTGTTGTGTCAAGTTCCGATGATGACTGACATGATTTTTCGATTTCGGTTTTTCGATATATGAAGTGTCTCGAACTCCTGCGTATCATTATGACGTCAAAGCGTTACCGAACACATATGAAAAGGATCGAGGGCATAAAAACAAAAACGCAGGCCGATGGCTCTCTTCCAGTCTGCTTCTGTAACTATTAGACTCTAATACTGTATTTCATCCCAAAACATGAGGGTTAATATTGGGTGTACTCTCATTGCAAAGTAAATCATTGAACTTACCTACTATCGTTTTTACTCATCACAAAACCGGTATGTATAGATTCTGAAGCACATTTCATTTTCGTATAATTGTAAATTTTAAGATTTCTTTGTAACGTCGAAATCTGTTCATGACGACATAGAAAAGAATATTCTTTTTACTTATTTCACCGAAATGAAACTAAGCAAAGCTGAAGCTTCTCCTACTTTGCGCAAACTCGTTATATGAGAGCTTTCTTTGTCCCTTAACTATATCGATCGTGTAAAGAAATATTGATGACGCTATTACTGTGAGACTTTTCGAGTTCACACGAATTTTATACAATGACCATCCCACCAATCACGTATTCTAGCTAGGTATCGTTATATGATACTCAGAAGTTTAACGAACATGGAAATCACATTGCAAGCAAATCATTGATGATATCCAATCAATGGCAAATGTTTCTAAAAAAGGCAAAGGTATAAAAACAACTCCTTCAGCGTGGCTTTATTGATTTAATTTTGAAACTATTTTTACTTGAAGATGCCACAAATGAAGACAATACCACATACTTCTTAGTTATAAGATCCGAGTTGTGGAACTTATGACTTAAGCTCTTCCTCTCGCAATTGTCTAGGCAAAACGGGAAGTTATCCATTTCGAGATGTCTTTTTCAATCTCTTTCCTCAATGGGTCTGGTTCACATATTATTCCATGAAGAGCATTGTAATGTTTAATTGTTTTATCTTCCACGCTAGTGAATAATTCGTTTGCCATGGCAGCAGCTCCGATTGAATCAACTACAATGTCTTCATCAGCAATCATAAAAAACATAGGCGAAGTAAAGGATGGGGCCAAAGCCTTAACCATAACACAAAGTTCCAAACATGCACTACCAGATGCAAAACATATTTTTCCAGTGACCGTTAATTCATCATCTTCAGCTTCCTTTCGTCGAACCGGATCACGGTATTGTATTGAGGAATCACCAGAGTTGCTTGGTATTACGGGCACGCTCCTCAAGCCAGGAATAGAAGCCAGCGCCAACAGCAAGTAACGTAACGGCAAATTACTCGATAATTCCAGCTGTAGCATCGGTGCCAACATGACAATACCATCGGGAGTACCGTCCATCCGTTCTGAAACCAGTAGAGAAATTGCAGCACCCATGCTAGAGCCGACTAGGAACAGCTTTAAATCTTCATGAAGTGCCTTCACATGGTTCGCAGCATCAGATCCATGCTTGACAAGTTTGTCTGCGCTCTCAATATAGCCCCGTACACCTTCCGAACAACCATGGCCTGGCATATCAAATGCATAAACAATGCAACCTTGTGCTTGTAATAGTTCAGCCACATAACGAACAGTAGGATACCGGGCATGAGCCTTGAATCCATGAAATATCAAACATGTCGCTTGTGGAGGTTCGTCGGGCAACCAGCAATGAAGTTTGCACTTGATTCCGCAAGAAACGATGTCTGATGAGGAATATGAGGTATTATTACTACTATCTAGCATTTCAATCAAATTCAATCAAATTTTCGCTGCCCATTGCAAATTGCAAAAAGAGTGTTTCGTATTCCGCAATAATCCTCCGCAATTTTTTTACGATACCGGTATGACGTAGAAAGCAGAGAGTCAAATAACAAATTACACGAACAATATGCGAACTATGACATGGTGTCCACTGTCTACAACATGATTTTGATTGTCTCGACTGACCTCAGTGACATGTGTGACATCTCAAGGAGATACGCTTAGTAACTGAGACAAGCCGATTTTGTTAAAGCTCGAATGACAACACTAGCATACAGCAAGGAACAATCAATATGAGTAAAGGGCGTGTATTGTCCATACAATCTCACGTGGTGTCTGGATACGTCGGCAACAAAGCGGCAGTTTTTCCATTACAACTGCTAGGATTTGACGTGGACATTGCGAATAGTACACACTTTTCTAACCATACGGGATATGCTGGAGGTTTCGAGGGAGACGTGTTGCAAGGCGATCAATTACGGGCCATTCTCGCTGGTCTCGAACGAAATGGTTTACTTAGAAATATTCGACATTTGTTAACTGGATATATTGGAAGCAAAACATTTTTACGATCAGTTCTTCATGTTATAAAGAAACTTAAGGATGAGACCGGCGGCAGAGTAAGATACGTCTGCGATCCAGTTTTAGGAGACAATAAGCGATTTTACGTGCCACAGGAGCTAGTCGAAGTATACAAAATGGAAATCATTCCTCTCGCAGATGTTGTTACCCCAAACCAATTTGAAGTTGAAGCGTTAACTGGAAATGCCATCAAAAATGTAGATGACGCAATAGATGCCTGTAAAGCTTTACATGATATGGGACCAAGTACTGCCATCATAACAAGCATAGAGTTTGACTCTAATCCAGGCAAACTAGCAATTTTTGCTTCGCAAAGGAACAAAAATAAGACCGAAATTTGGCGGATAGATTCTCCATTTATCGAAGGACGATATACTGGTAAGTAAAGTCGTGCCTACAAAGATACTTCCTTCATAGTAAATAATTTCTGATCTTTTAAGCCTTGACTTTGCCTATATATATTTCTGGTACGAAGGAACAGGAGATCTTTGTGCCTCTCTATTCTTGGCATGGACAGCGTCAACAGATGAACATTCACAAACAGGGGGTAATATTAAAGAATGTTTGGAAAAGGTTGTTGCTACCATGCAATGTGTTATTCGGCGTACCTATGAAAATTCATCGAAAAACCTCGGCAAGTTATCAGACGCGAATCAGATAGTTTTTTCAAGGGAATTAATGATTGTTTCAAGTAAACACGAAATAGAAAATCCTCCTAAACTCTATGAGGCATACCTCGTGAAAATAGTAAAGTAATTTACATTATTACTGAAAGGTTGCGAAACATATAATGTACTTTTTCAGGTCTAATTTATTTCCGGTGTCAAGAGAGTTTGATATATAGAAAAAATAATTCTTTGTTCGATACTCATCGTGTATAGAGCAGACACCTTACAATTATTCATCTGTCAAGATTATATCACCTATCTTTACCTGCCATGTAAAATATAGATCATCATTCAAGTCTCATTTCAAAAGGATCCTCATATTTTGCGATTCTATACTGTCTCTCGTCTCGCCTATGTCTACCCACCATTCAAACATTTCATCCTTATTCAAGTGTTACTTCAACAGGACAATCACGATAACGACAACGAAAGGTATAAACACGAACATTAAGCATAGAAACGGCAATGCATACGTTTCTTCAGAAGTAAGATATCATCGAATTTCGGCACAGACATAATTCCAATCACATTTTGCCGATTGCGATACTCCTTCTTCAGTATCGTGATCAAGTAAAGAAGACGATGCCGTATGCGTAGGCAATGGTATTGGACTTCTACTTTCGGACATGTCTCACTACACGTGTCCTCCGAGACTCGTCGTCAACTGCTCTATTAAATATCACGAAAGGATCGCCCTCCAGCGTCGTTCTCGTTCCTCACTTCTGGACTTCTGGATATACGTGTCAGAGTATGCTCCTGACTAAAACCCTAAATTAGTTTATGTTGATCTTGGATGAGTCCACACCCACGCTCCTCCCTCTTCAGCGAACAAGGTTTTTCCAAGACTAGACGTATTCAACAATTATCCAAGAATACGCCATTATGCGATACGCGTGCGTCAAGTATGAAAAGGATCGTGCGAAGTTTCGACGAGAAGAAGTTGGAATAGTCCAGAACTGCTGTCTCTTAACATCAAATATTTTTATATAAGAAACATTTGTACGTATCACCGGATTAATATCCTTTTTGTTTCTTACCATCTTCGAAAGCGAAACTAAACCCTAAGCGGAGTGGACTGGCCGCAGTCGGAGTCGTCGGAGTGTAACATTGAAATTATTTTCGAGTCAGTCATCACCTGATGTTTTCATAATTTTTGACTTTCACAATCTCGCTAGTCGAAAACGCGACCTCTCAAAAGTGTGTACCCTGACAACACACATCAGAAATATTTTAGCCTTACATCCCATCAAAAGCATCGCAGCGCGCGCATATTTCTACATTAGAGACAATGAGCTACATCGAACCTGAATCCCCAGTACCTACTCGTAGAAGCATTAGCGACTCACTAGAGATCCTTCAAAATAGCAATAGTAACTGGATTCCAGGAAGTGGGGGTGCTGATGACTATCAAAGCACTATCTTGGATGACGACACGTTCCGCTTGTTGCTTAACCCGAACGTGGATCATTCCGATGCCATCCAGACATCGATGACGACTGCCCAGCACATTCGCAAGATTAGTCGGAACGATAACCTCAGTGATGGGGAACAGGGAGGGCAGGGTTCAAAAGACGCAACGAATGTTCTCGCTGGCAGATACTCTCCTGTGCAGGTTCCTAAAAAGAAAACTCAAAGTAAAACAACGAAACGTAACTCTCCTGTTACCAGAAAGTACAATAGAGACAAGTTAAGTGCCAGTCTTTCTATTTTCCCTGTGGAAACTTTTGAAGATGAAGACCAGGGCAACACTACTGCTACACAGAAGGCAGAAGATGACAAAGCTCCTGTTGTGCCTTTGACTGATATTGACGACGAAGACGTTAACGAAGATGATGTGTTATGTGGCAGGGGAGGTGGCACTAATTCTCAAGTTGGAAACCGACGCTTTCGAAGTGTTGTCCAGTCTTACCAACCTACCTATCTCAAGGCGAGGAGAAAAGAAAAACCTCTCATGGCGCGGGAAATCGTGCAGGTAATTCGCAAAAAAGGTGGAAGATTTTTGAAGCGTGACAAGAAAACCCTAAAGTGGAATGATATTGGTGATGAGAAAGCCGAAGCAAAGACTGGGCAGGCATTACGTGAAGGTCTAGATGTTCGCGCAACAACTGCAGCAATTACCAACGTAACGACAAAGCGTGCTACCGGGCAGGGAAAAGGTCAGACGTACTCGTTGTCACCCAACCGACGAACTGTAATGGTGAGTGGACTCAATGAAACCAAGCTTAGCCCCATCATATTTAGTCCCAAAGTTGGGCCGTCGCTCCCTCGCATTAAAAGAATAAGGTTTGAAAACGATGAAAAAGTGAAAGGATCTCGTTGTAATTTCGATGAAGATGACTGGCCATTCACACCTCCTGAAGCATCAATCAAGAAAGTTAAATACACCTATGATCACGTCGTGACATCAGTCAAGCCAAGCGAACTTCCTTTCATAGATTCTTTCATGGAGGCACCTTGTGAAAATAATAACGATATTTTTCGACCAAGCCAGTTAAAGCAAAAAACCGAACTTACTCCGGGACAATTTGAGTTTTGGGACAACTCATGGTCATATGACGAAGACGATGATAATGAAAAAGAAATAAAAGAATGGGCTGTGTGATTTAATAAAGCCTTGTACAAAATGTGTATATATAATAAAGATATAACAAATAAACATTAATTTTTGTAGCGAGATAACATCTATATGTCCCAAACTTAAGTATTTGTAACTTGTCGACGTGCATGCCTTGTTCTAAAGCAATTAGATCTGGTCAATTCAAAATTATACACCATCAAAATACGCACTATGGATTCCAAAATATCGGTGCATTGGTTCCTTAATACCAAACATGATACGATATCAACTACGGTAGACGACAAAACTTTGATTTCTTTATGCGACTTTATAAAAATAAAATGATTACTCATACCTCGGAAACGCCTTAATTCAATATTGATCTACAGGTGATTCGTTAATAAGTACTACCACGAACAACTAAAACATTCTTCACCAAATTGTATGTATTTAGGTATAGTATCAGAGTTGACACTGTATAGTGACAAATGGGTAGTTTTGTACACGTTCATTTCAAAGTTGCACGATGGACGTAAAGAGGAGAATTCAATCTATGAACAACGGTTTATTTTTGTAGTGAGGCACCTTCTCCTGATATTTCTCATACAACCGCCTAACTTCATTACAGTAAAGTTTGTGCCACTTATCAATATCGTCCTGAGATGGTTCTTTAATTTCAGGAAGCCCAAGAGGCCGACCTCTCGCATACACGCATTTTTCCCCAAATCTAGGAAGCGGTAACCCGGCAAATCCCCAGAAATATGTTACGCATGCTCCAAGCTTCCTCGACAATGCAGCTAGTGGTCCACTAGATAAGACGCTAAGAACACTAGTATTACCAAAGAAGTAAATAGGAATAATGTCAACACCTTCTTGTAGAGCAAGTTTGATGAAGCCTTTCCTTTTGGAAAGATATAATCGTTCTTCTTTCCTACTACACTTGAACAATTCAGCTATTCCTCCAACATACAAAAGTACGTTCCCTTCTATTCCTTCTCTCTTGAACACTTTTTTCAAACTTCGTTTTGAGGCATCAACAAGAGTAAACGAACCAATAACTTGCTTCAAGATAGGAGTTTTCATAAGCGCTGCCGCGACAGCAGTTGGAACGTGGCCAAACTTAGGAGGGCAGGCAACTTTCGCACAAAATCCACAGTAAGATAACACGCCATGAGGCTGCGCGACGAGAAAATATTTCTTCTTTGGATTCTTGGAAGCCATTTCAGCCAATTCTGTGTATGAAAGCTCATGAATCTCTTCATATTGAAAAAACTCGAGCATCGGAGTCAATTTACTGAGAATTTTCGGTCGAGAAATACACGGAAGCAAAATGGACAGGAAAAATAAACTTGCAAATTTTAACGTGAAGGCACTGGTTGGAGAAGTGCAAAGGAAGTAAATACATGCCAGAGAATAAATCGGCGTCAAGATATACGTCACACTGAAGAAAGACGCAATAAAGAACCCCACCATGTACCGAAAGGTTGAGCAGTCATCATTGTAGAATTTCTGGTGGTGCGCAGCTTTAGACGTAATCATATTGATCAATGCGTTGATAAAATTGTATTTTCAGTGTATCATAAACATGCATATTTTTTATTTTTCAAAAGCCAAAAAATATATGGATGTTTGTCCGAAAAACTACGTACTAAATGACGTGTAGCGCATGATTGCGCGAACTGACGAACAGACAAGAATTCATACATGTATCTCTTTTCTAATCAAATATATTTGTATTTCTATTATAAACATACACTTTTGCCACTGACTACTACGAATGCTTGCATTTCGCTCATGAAAATCAGTTTATCGAGACCCATCGTTTCTTTAAGGTGTATTGTGAATATGAGTCGGTAGTAACCTCTGTGAGGTGAAACGATAAAGAGCTTAGTATCCTCTGTGATGTGAAACGGCCGAAGAGCTTTGCTCGAAAACGATGAATAATCGATCCCAAAGTCGATAGCTATGCTATCGCAGGTGAAGAAATGACTCATGTGTAATCCGTATAAACCACTCCGTTGAGCGAGGAGTATATAAAATAATTGCGTTCATATAAACCTATAAAAAATGGCCTATGTGTGCCAAAATACTGCATCCTCGATTCCAAGAGATAGTCATATACAATAGGGCAATGACAACAATTCTCGATCGAGCACAGTTCTAACTAGAACAATTAGGTTTACTAAACTCATCGTTTTGGATTAGCTACCCGAACAGTGAGAATGACAGCCCCTAATGTTATTTCGGCAGTATCCGCATAAATCGCTTGATGAAAATGTAATTCAGGAATTAATAATTGAACAACATTCGCGATTCCACTTTACTTTTAAAATGTCATTTTTGGAGAACCACCTTCACTTATAGTGATTATAAAGCTATTCTATTATAAGAAATATGCAAAATGATGTTATCTGCTCCGAGATACATCGATATAGGCACCGTAATCGCTCCCATTGAAGGTGATTGTTGATCACAAAAGTGATTCGATGAAAGGTTCGCCAAATCGTGCAGCTAAAATAGTCAAATGCTTGAACGACGTGGCACCGATTCCATGGAACACTGACATCATCAATTAAGCGTTCAGATTGACTCCTATATATAATTTCAGAATTATTGAAGAATAATAGTAAGTTAAAAGATGGTTATTGTCACTGCTGCGTTCAAGTCATGGCTTAAGGCCTCCACAAACATGAAGCTATTCTCTGATGCTTCCGTCAACCGCGTGATTCATGAGGGGATTACGGATTTCAACTATTTCATTGACTTCGACAAAGATACCATTCAGTATTTGCCCAAGGTGTGCAAGGAATCCATTGCGGCTATCCCAGCGGACCCGGTAAACAATATCACCGCTGAGGCCGAGGTCCCTGGTGTCAGCGTGAGCTTCATTACCACTCAACGTCTACTTGTAGCCTGCAAAGCTGCCAAGTATTATAACTCTATTAATAGAGGAATGATTACCGGGAACATGCACTATACGAATGTCCTATTCAACTTCATGAGGCATACGAGGCGTTGAAGAAGGAAGATGCTCCTGACATTCCCAAAATCAGCGACAAGGATGGAGATCGTAAGTTCATTCGTTGGGCCCCAATCTTTCTTGACTGTATGGAGCATCACTATGGTACCAAAGGTCCCCTTCGCTATGTTTTACGTGATAACTCTTCTGTAAAGACCAAGCAAGAGGACCCTCTCGTAGCTCACGTGACGGCGAACCCAGCTCAAAACATTCAAGGCGTTCAGGGTACGTATTATGGTTAGAACGGTAGCCTCGTGGAAGAGCTTATTGCTCGACTTCCTCATAACGGACCGATCTTTAAGAATGATAACGCGACAGTGTTTCAGAAGGTCGAAGAAGCTGCTAGAGGTACCTCTTGTGAGTCAACGATTAAGGCATTTTCACGAAA
>Ga0115008_10002222_pt1 | contig 16077 bp, 16 predicted proteins | sample FraStrMetagenome_FD_87164 | JGI IMG/M metagenome (GOLD analysis project Ga0115008, IMG submission 87164) | Marine eukaryotic phytoplankton communities from Arctic Ocean - Fram Strait ARC3M Metagenome | ecosystem: Environmental > Aquatic > Marine > Oceanic | place: Fram Strait | collected...
AAAGTTATACCTACCTTACAGACAAATTACATTTAAGTGCAGATGCAGCAGGTCAATTAGTTACAGCTACTAGACTATCAGGTCAAAATACTGAAGATGCTTTTGATGCTATGGGTGACCAACTTACAGCTTTTAATCAAACTAATAAAAGTGCATTTAGATTAAATGATTTAATGGCTGATATCGGTAAAATGTCTAAAGCAGTTGTGCTTCAGTTAGATAAAAGCCCACAGAAATTATTAGCAGCCGCTGCAGCAGCAAGAAAGTTAGGAGTAAATATGGAACAATTAGAAGCAATAGGTGAAAACTTATTAAATTTCGAAAGTTCTATTGAAAAAGAATTAGAAGCACAATTACTTACAGGAAATGCATTAAATCTTAACAGAGCTAGAGAATTAGCTATGATGGGAGATATGGAAGGATTAGCTACTGAGATAGGTAATCAAGAAGCTATTAAAAATGCTTTTGCAACTAAAAATGTAATTGCACAAAAAGCAGCAGCAGAAGCTTTAGGAATGTCAAGAGAGCAGTTAGCTCAAATGACTTATCAACAGGAACTTAATAATATGAATGATGAAGCATTTGTAGCTAAATATGGAGAAGTAGCTTATAAATCAGCTAAAGCTCAATCAGCACAAGAAAAATTCACCGACGCTATTACAAAAATGCAAAGTATTTTAGCTAATGTTGTAGGAGCGTTCTCTCCTATTATTGATGCTCTTGCTTACATTGTATCTATACCTTTTGTACCGCATATTTTAGCTGGAGTTGTAGCTATAAAAGCATTAGGCGGCGGTATAGGAAATTCCATAAAAGGTATGGGCTCATTAGTAGGTAAGTTTAAAGAACTTAGTAAAGGAGGTTTACTATCTGGTATAAAAGAGAAAATAGGAGGATTATTTAGCAAAGATGGTGCAAGTAAAATAACTAAAGACGCTCAAGGAAAATTTAGAGATGCTAAAGGCAGATTTGCTAAAAATCCAATGTCTAAGACAATGGATAAAGGAGCTGAAGCTACTGGTAAGATGCAACAAAAGACTAAAGGAGCAAAAGACAAAGGTCCTAAAGGTTTCTTAAAGTCTCTAGGAGATGGATTAGCACATATTGGTAAAATAGCTAAAGATGTAATTAAAGGTGCAGGAGCATTAGCAATATCAGGACTTCTTCTTGGAGGTTCATTTGCTTTAGCATTAAAAATGGTTGAAAATGTAGATCCTAAAGTAATGTTAGCATTTGCTGGTTCTATTGGTATATTTGCAGGTTCATTGTACTTAGTTAGTAAAGTAGCTAACGACGCAATTAAAGGAGCTATAGCAATGGGTATTATAGGAGTAGCTTTAATACCAGCTGCAAAAGCATTCCAAATGATGGCCGGAGTAGATTTTGCTCAAGTTGCTTTATTATCTGGGTCATTAATAGTATTAGGTGGAGCAGCAGCTTTATTAGGAAAAATTGAAAAAGATGTTATTAAAGGAGCACTTGCACTAGGTATATTAGGAGTAGGATTAATACCAGCAGCATTTGCATTTAGTTTATTAGAAGGAGTAGATTATAAATCTATTATAGAATTTTCTATTGCATTACCTTTATTAGCATTAGCAGCAGCAGGATTAGGATTTCTTATAGGACCTATAATGCTTGGAGCGGCAGCAATAGCGATCCTAGGAGCTGCAATGATTCCAGCAGCAATAGCATTCAATATAATGGCTAAAGCAGATCTAGCAACCATAGCAGAAGGCTTAGCAGGAATAGCCTCAGTAGGTCCAAAACTTGCCTTGGCCGGAATTGGAATGATAGCCTTAGCAGCAGGAGCAGCAGTATTAGGATTAGCATCACCTATGTTAATATTTGCTGGAGCAGCTTTAGCGGTATTAGGAATGGCTGCACAAATAGCTTCAAATGCTAATATAGAAGGTATAGCAAGTCAATTAACTCAACTAGCAGGAATAGGTCCTGGATTAGTAGCAGCAGGTATAGGTTTATTTGCTGTAGCAGGAGGAATGACAGCATTTGCTTTAGCAATGGCTGGAGCTTCTGCATTAGGTGCTTTAACTTCTATTTTTGGAGGAGGAGTAATGGGAGATCTACAAGCTTTAGCAGCAATGGCAGAACCTTTAGCTTCTGTAGGAGTATCATTAACAGCAATAGCAGCTGGTTTATCAGGAATTGCATTAGCATTAAGTACTCTAGAAACAGAAAAAATAAACGAATTAAAAGGCCTTGTAATGTCAGCAGCATCAGAATCACCATTAGCTGCAGCAACAGGAGCAATTACAGAACTTATTTCCGGAATATCCGGAGGAGGAGATTCCTCAAACCAAGAACTATTAGCTGAAATTAAATTACTAAGAGCAGCAGTAGAAGCAGGCGGAGACGTATTTATAGATGGAAATAAAGCAGGAAATGCAATGTTATTGTCATCATATAAATCTTCATAACTATTTATATATAAACAATTAATTAATTAACCTAAATTTAAAATTATGTCATTTAAAGAAATCGGATTAAAGAACATTTACGGAAATGGTAAATCAACTCTTTCCACACAAGGTAAGAACGGATTTTATAGAGATTCAACACCCGGTACACAGTACCCTAGAAAAGGAATGTTTGCATACGCTAATCCAGAAACAGGAACTTCTGAAATAAAGTCAGCACCAGAAAAATAATAAATGGGTTTATTAGAACTAACAACTAGGTTTAAGGGTCTAAAACATAGTGACTCTGGAACTAAGAATCTATTGGTATCTAAAGATATCAACGATCCGCCTAAAACGGGTGGTATTTCTATGCAAATAAATCACCGAATAGATGATCTTGTTAGACATACTAAGATGTTAGCTCGCAAACCAGGACTCAAATTTTTAGGAAACCAAGCATTATTAGCACAGACTAATATAAAGCAAGATATTGCAAAATTTACTGCTAAAGATGCTGATGGTAATCCTTTATATACTGGAAAACAGAAATTAAAGGCATTAGGAGATAAAGCTAAAAAGACTTTAATTGATACTGTATTAGCAACAGCTTCTACTTTAGCACAGATTCCTGTTAATGGAACTGGAACTCATTTAATTAGAGGATTAAAAGATGTATCCTATCTTGGTAAACAAGGTATGAAACAAGCTCATTTAAGTGCTCCTGATGGTTCTATCATACCTAATGGAACTCCTAAAGACGGACTACAATCATTCATTATAGACGATAATTATCAGATAACCGGTTTAGGTAAAACTTCTGATAACAAATATAATAGCGGTGAAAAATGGGTAGCACAGTTCGGTACTATTCAAAGAACTTCTCCTAACGATTATATAGGTATTCAAGGTAGCCCAACAGATATTGTAAAAGGCGGTAGTAAAATTACTGCTTTAGATAACCCAGGAGTAGCACCAGGACAAGAAGCTATAAATGGTGGTTCAGTTTTAAAAGAAAAAGAATCAACTTCTGAAATAACAGTTAAACGTTTAGGTAAACCTGCAGAAACTTTTAAACAAAGACCTGATGAAATTAAAGATGGAGATACTTACTTACAGAAAAAATACGGAAATGAAACTACAGGTATAGTTGTAAAAGCAAATGATAAAGCAAGATCGAAAAGAGAAGAAGGTTTAGAAGATAAAGCAGACCCAGTATTAGCAGCAGCAACAACTGCTACTATATTAGGTACAGATGCAGAAGATATTATACCTTTTGAGTTTAATACTTTTTATCCTGGTAATACTGATGGTAAGTTTTTAGCGTTTAGAGCTTTTTTAACTGACTTTAGCGATAATTTTTCAGGAGACTGGGCAGGTACTAAGTATGTAGGAAGAGGAGAAGAGTTGTATAACTATCAAGGATTTAAAAGAGATATATCTTTTAGTTTTAAAGTTGCAGCTTTTTCTAAAGCTGATATGAAGCCGTTATATGATAAATTAAATTTACTAGTAGGTTCAACAGCACCAACATACCGTAATGGAAACTTTATGATGGGAACGTTAACTAAAGTAACTATAGGAGATTATTTAGTTCAAACATCTGGATTTATTTCAAGTGTTGGATTAAGTTGGGATTCTAATATTCCATGGGAAATGGAAACTGAAGGAGAAAGATTACCACATGCATTAAATGTAAGTATATCGTTTACTCCAATACATGATTTTATTCCAACAGCAAACAGTACATTTATAGGATAATATGCCTCAAAGATATAAAAAAATACAAGATTTAAGAACCGAAAGCGGTAGAAGATATAAAAGCAATGCGATATATCCATCTATACCAGCTACTGCTGACGATACTTATATTATTACAACAGGAGGAGATCGTTACGACGCTCTCGCTCAACAGTTTTATAATGATCAAACGTTGTGGTGGGTTATAGCTATGTCTAATAACTCTAAAAAAGACGGACTTATTGTAGAACCCGGTGTTCAACTTAGAATACCAGCTGACGGCGAAGGCGCTAGAGCATTATTTGAACAGTTAAATGAAGAAAGGTAATGGCAGAGAAATTAGGTTCATCAATATCACTAGATCTCTCTAACCAAATAAAAGCACGAGAAGCTAAATTTGGAGCAGCTACTAGAGACAAAGCTACCTTAGAGTATCTTAACTCAAATTCAGCATGGGTTAAATTACGTTCAAGTGTAAACATAATAGGTGGTGATGTTGCAAAAAAATTAAGAGGTTACGGAGGAAAAAAAGACGCAACACCCGGCTCATCAGCAATAGCAGAATCATTAATATTAGCAGGCGGTACTCTACAAGGTACTGAAGATAATGTTAATAGAAAAGGATCAACAGGACGTTCAGGTATTTCTTTTACTTCTTCTACAGCAGGAGGATCAGGAGCATATCATAATTCTTCTATGGGTTTCAAACCTATGCCCGGTATAACGGATGTAACTTCTAAATCAAAAGGAACATTTGGTACCCTAAGAGAAGCAGAAGTTAAATTTAAAGTATGGTCTAAAGATGATTTAGATGATATAGAAAGGATTTATTTTAGAGTAGGTTATAGTGTACTCTTAGAATATGGACATTCAGTATACGTTGATAACTCAGGTAATATAAAAACCTTCACAGATGCTAATACTGTAAATGCAAATATGTGGTTTAGTCAACAAGGTAGTCCTAAGGCTATCGATATGGGTATAGAATACAACAGAAACCAGACTAACGGTAACTACGAAGGTATATTTGGCTTTATTAAGAACTTTAACTGGTCATTAAAATCAGACGGGAGTTACGATTGCTCAATTTCTGTAATATCTAAAGGCGTTATATTAGAAGGTTTAAAAGAAAGTAAACCGACTGATCATTTAACTGAAGACGAGCAGAAAAAAAGAGACAAAGAACAGGGAGAAAAAAATAAACAGGATAATAAAAGTAATTTCCATACAATTATGAATGGGTTAGAACAGCAAAAAGGATTCTTTGGTAGAATCAAAGCTTTTCTTACCGATTCTAATTTAGGATCTATGGGGACTTTAATGGAGGATAAAGACGTTTACGGAATGGATGTGAGTGTTGGAAGCGGAGAAAATTGGTTTACTAAACTTTTTAATGATAATATATTCTGTGTGTACTTACCGCTATCGTTCGTACTAGATGCTCTTAATCAGTTTGAATTACCAAAAAATCATAAAGGAGAAATTGTATGTGGATTTGATATTCACACTGATGAAGAATTTACTACATTCCCAGGGCACTACTCTAATAATCCTTTAGTAGCTCTACCCCCAAAACCTCCAGCAGGAGATTTTTCGTTTGCACAAATAGAAAGAGAAGAAGTACATAGTAAATATTCTGGGGCATATAAACCAAAAAGGATATTAGATATTATGGTTACTTCTCATTTTATTAAGTCTCAATTAGAAACTATACAAAACTCAACAGCAGAAACAAGTCAAAGTTTATTTGATTTTGTAAAAAGAATATTAAGTTCTATAAATTCTACATTCGGGGATATAAACAGTCTAGATATACTGTATGATGAAACTGATAATATGTACAGAGTAGTAGATAGAACCATGCCTAGCGTAAGCACTAAACCACAACGTATAACAGTTAACGGACTTTCTACAACTGTTTTAGATATTAGTGTTACGTCTAAAATAAGCTCTGATATGGCTTCTATGGTTTCTATAGCAGCTCAAGGTAATACCGGTACCTATAGCGATAACTTAGATAACTTACTTAAGTGGAATGCAGGATGTGTTGATAGAATGTATTTATCAAAACAGGTAACTAAAAAAGAAGATCCACCAGCAAAGCAAGATGAAAAGAAAAAACCTTTCAAAGAAAGATTTGAAGATGCATGGAAGAACTTTAATGACTCAGAGGTAATAGATCCTGAGAAGTTTAATGAAATGCGACCTGAATCAAAATCTGATATAGCTAAAAAAATGACCCTTGATAGAGTAAAAAGTAATAAACCTGCAGGTCTTCCGGTTCCTATTGAATTATCTCTTACATTAAAAGGGTGTTCTCTATTTAAGATAGGGTCAGTATTTCAACTCAACACTTCTATATTACCAGATAAATATAAAGATTTTGGTTTTATTATAACCGGTACAGACCATTCTATTGGAACAGATAACCAATGGACGACTCAAGTATCATGTAAAATGTACACAGTATAATGTATATACCTAAACATAAATTAATCGTAGGAGGAAAAGTCCCTGGCAAACTAGTGGATATAAAGACCGGTAGACAATACTTAGGTAAGCAAGTTAGAGATCATAAAGGTAATTACTATAAAGGAACAGAAGTAACAAGTAAGTCTGAAAAGTTAAAGCTTGTTAAAGATATAAAGGAACTAGAAAAAGCAACTGGGCTCCGTACAGTTTATGTTACTCCTACACCTGCAGAATATACTAAAGGAGAATTTATAAGGTATTTTATTATGGATTCAAGATCTAGAAGAATTGTTGAAACTGATAAAAAAGCATATCTAGCAGAAAAAAAAGATAGTAAGAGATATAGAAAAGTAATGAAATTAATTTGGTACATAAAAGGTAATCCTGAAGACCAAGTAATAAACGGATATGTCTACCCAGGAGTTAAAACTAAAAATGCTGATGTAGCGAAAAAAGCAGATAAAGTTTTACCTGGAATCTCTTCTCAAGCTTTGAGCAATACAGCTCAATTCGTTATAATGTAGTAAATATTTGCTCGTTCGAGTTTATTTACTTATATTAATAAAAAAGGTTACATAAGTGTTTTATATAGTTGAGCAAGAAGACAAATTACAGAACTTAGAGAAGCTAATTAAATTAGGTGTATTTGTGGATGTTATTTCATCTAACGATTACTATCACCCTAAACTTACTTCTACGGTAGCGGTTTATATTAGATTAGTAGATTCCCACCACGGGTATATTATTCCTATAAATCATGACGAAGGAATTAATGTAGATAAAAACCGTGTATACAAGCTTCTTTCTTCTGCAAGTAAACTATATACATTAGATAAGAAGAACTTGCTCTATCACTTTAATCTACAGGATGCCATAGACGTATCGTTGTTATACTCAATGACAAATTACGAAAGACTAGAGTACTCTAGAGAATTACCTACTATTAATTATTTTTACAATAAATTTACTGACTTTAAAAATATTAATCAGTTAATTCCTTTGTCTAAGTTATATGAATCTAGTGAAAAAGTATATAATAAAATACAAGACGTAATAAAATTATCAATACCTTCTGGTTTTGATTTCTATAATAAAATCGCTACAAATGTATTCTACTTACTAGAACAATCAGGACTAGGAGTTTATTACGAAGAATATAAAGATTTATTTAAACCAAGAAATCCACTATATAATACTGTGGATAATAAAGTACTAACCTCATACAATTTATACAATGCTACTTCTAGACCTACTAATGCTTTCAATTCTGTTAACTTCGCTGCTATTCCTAAGAGCCCACAACACCGGAAGTGCTTCCATCCAACCAATAATTATTTTGTTGAGTTCGATTTCGATGGTTATCACCTTAGGTTACTTTCTGAGCAGATCAATTATAAACTAACACCAGACTCTGCTCATAAGCAATTAGCCAAGCATTATTTCGGTACTGAAGATATTACTGAGGAACAGTATCTAGATGCTAAACAAATTAACTTTCAAGCTATATACGGTAAGATACCTGAAGAACATAAAGAATTAGACATCTTTAAAGACATTCAGAACTATATAGATAATATGTGGAGTAATTTTAACAATGACGGTTATGTAGAAAATCCTCAATCAGGTAAACATTTTACAAAGCAGTTAAAAGAGATGCACCCAGCCAAGCTTATGAACTATATGATGCAGTCGTTGGAAACATCAAATAATATTCTTATATTAAAAGAAGTACTTAGGTACCTACAAGGGAAGAAAACAAAGGTTGTACTCTATACCTACGATGCCCTCCTTTTTGATTATTCAAAAGAAGACGGTAAAGAAACATTAGAGAAACTACAAGAGATCTTAGAAACAGGTAAAAAATACCCAGTGAAATTTAAATTTTCAAAAGACCTTAGTTTATAGAACAAAATGATATTTATATGAAAGATGCAAGTGTTATAGAGAAAGAGTTCGATTATGATATCGATCCAATATATTTAAATGAAGATATGAGTAACAAACTGTTTTGTACTTTCGCCACAGAGGATACACTTGACGACTTATTAGGCACTATTCAAGAAAGGTACAATATAATATACAATAAAATTTTTGTTTTATATTCCAAGTCACAAGATGAGTATATATGTACCTATAATGTAGATTTTGGCAATGTAGGACAGTTCCTAGAGAATACTATTCTCGTACACAGAAAAAAAGAATCTAATACCCTATATACAATTAATGCTCTGAATACTTTAATTAAAGAGCTTAACGGAGGTCAGCTAGACACAGCTTATAGAGTTAATTGGCCAGACTACAGAAATTGTATACTTCTTACTAAAGGACCTGAATTAAAAAGAGTTAATACTAAACTTTATAAGATATTAGAGTTGGATAATTGATAAATTATTCTTATATTATAGTATTAACGTTAAATTAAAATAAGTTATATGAATTTAGATGCTATTAAAGCAAAACTCGGCGAGTTGAATAACAACGGTCAGACTCAAGAAAAAACTGACTATTCAAAGATTTTTTGGAAACCTGAATTAGGTAAGCAAACATTAAGGATTGTTCCTTCTGCTTTTGATCCTACTTTTCCTTTTAAGGAATTAAAGTTTCATTACGGAATTGGGAAGTACCCTATGGTAGCTTTATCTAATTTCGGTAAACAAGATCCTATTGAAGAATTTGTTAAAGAACTGAGAAAGACTAATGATAAAGATAATTGGTCACTTTCAGGAAAGCTTAATCCTAAGACTAGAATCTTTGCTCCTGTTGTAATAAGAGGAGAAGAAGATAAAGGTGTAAGATTATGGGGATTCGGTATCACTATCTATAAAGCATTATTGGCTTTAGCTGAAGATGAAGATGTAGGTGACTATACTGATGTAATGAACGGATGGGATTTAGTAGTAACTCAAGAAGCAGGAAATCCTTACCCTGTTACTACAGTGAGAATTAAGCCAAAGCAAACACCATTATCAGATAATAATGATCTTGTTGATTCTTGGTTAAAGACTCAACCTAATCCTTCAGAAGTACATACCCAGTACGATTACGACTTCATTAAGAAGCAACTACAAAATTACCTAAACCCAGGTTCAGAAGAAATTTCTACTCCTTTAGCAGAAGCAGAACCTACTGCACCAACAAAGACTGACTTTACACTAGAGACAGCAACAACAGGTAATCAATCTACAGTAAGTAAGTTTGACGACTTGTTTAATGAGTAATTAAACAGGCCGCTTCGGCGGCCTTTTTTTTGTTCTATGGCCAATAAATCTGAATATATTTGTACAACACCTTTTAGGTATACGGAAGTACACGACAAAGACCAATGGTTATGTTGTCCTTCATGGTTACCTGTAGATGTAGAACAAGGGTTAGGAATTAAAGGTAATTTCAGATCAGATAAAGCAGAAAAAGTAAGAGATTCAATATTAGATGGTTCATACTCTAATTGTGATGAACTACAATGTCCGTATCTAGCAGAATTAAAGAATAATAAAATATCATCAAGGTTTATACCCAAGACAGATAAAAATATTAGGGTATTAAAAAGTGAACCTGGACCACATACAGTAAATTTTGCATTTGATAGAAGCTGTAACTATGCCTGTCCTACTTGTAGGTTAGACTTTATTATGTATAAAGGTGAAGATAGGAAGTTAGTAGAAAAGAAGCTAAAAGAAGTAAACGAAGAGTTAGCTCCATTTGTAAAGAGATTATATCTTAGCGGATCAGCCGATCCATTCTTTAGTAACTCCTTCAGAAAATTTATGATTAATTTACCTGCTGATAAATATAAAAAGTTAGAGAGTATGCACCTACATACTAACGGCAGCTTATGGACTAAGGAGTTATGGGATAAAATGAAAAGTATTCATAAGTTTGTTAATTCCTGCGAAATTTCTATAGATGCTGCCACTAAACATACCTATGAAAATGAAACACGTGTAGGAGGTAAATGGGATATAATTTTAGAACGATTAAAGTTTATCACTCAAATACCTACAATAAAAGAGTACTGTTTTTCTTTTGTTACTCAAGATAGTAATTTTAGAGAGATGGAGGATTATTATAAGTTAATTAAAACTTATTTTGATAAAAGAAAGACACCTACTAAATGGGAAGTAAAATTTAATCGAGTTATAAACTGGGGGACTTATGATGAAGAGAGTTTTAAAAATAAAGAAGTATTTAAAAAAGAACACCCCTTATTTGAGGAATTTATGGAAAACTTAAATACGGTAAAAGAGTTACCTAATGTTGTACATAATTTTCATGAGTTATATGAGACTAAAAATACACTAATTTAGTTGTATATGAATAAAATTAACACTATATTATAATATAAAGCAAAACAGTTATATGGCAAAGAAAAAAGAAGAGACTTTACAGAAAGCAACTGCAGCAGTCAAAAAGAATTTTAACTTAGGAAACTTTAAGAAGAAAAAAGGTTTCGCTAACGCATCAGTTAAGTTTAAAGAACAAGGTTGGATACCTTTATCTAAGGCATTTCAAGATATTACATCATTGCCGGGTATACCAACAGGCCACATTACCTTATTAAGAGGTCATAGTGATACAGGTAAGACTACTGCACTACTAGAAGCAGCAGTTAATGCACAAAAGCAAGGAGTTCTACCTGTGTTTATTATTTCAGAGATGAAATGGTCATGGGAACATGCTAGAGAAATGGGCTTAGAATTTGAAGAAGTAAAAGATGAAAATGGAGTAGTTACTGATTATGAAGGATTCTTTTTATACGCAGATAGAGGTACATTAAATACTATAGAAGAAGTAGCCGTACATATGGCTGACTTAATAGATGAACAGTCAAAAGGTAACTTACCTTATGATATGTGTTTCTTCTGGGATTCAATTGGATCTATACCTTGTGATCTATCAGTACGTTCTAATAAGAACAATAATGAATGGAATGCAGGAGCGATGTCTACTCAATTTGGTAATAATCTTAATCAAAAGATTCTATTATCTAGAAAAGAAAATTCTCCTTACACTAATACATTAGTTGCTATTAATAAAGTATGGACCATGAAACCTGAGCATCCAATGGGTCAACCTAAGTTGCAGAATAAAGGGGGAATGTCTATGTGGTATGATGCTACATTAGTTGTTACTTTCGGTAACATTACTAATCCAGGTACATCAAAGATTAAAGCTATTAAAGATGGTCTTCAAGTAGAATTTGCTAAGAGAACTAACATTCAGATAGAGAAGAACCACATTGGAGGAGTTCAATCAAGAGGCAGAGTAGTAATGACTTCACATGGATTTATAGAAGATGATAAAAAAGCAATTGATAGATATAGAGATGCTCATAAAGATCACTGGTTAAAGCTTGTAGGGTCTATAGATTTTGATTTAATAGAAGAAGGCGATCTAGAAGAAGAAATAATCACTCCTAATATTCTTAACTAATGAAAATTACACCTGTATTTAAATATCCTGCTGAACCATCTTGGGATGATATAAGACATACTATACCTCTGTGGTTAATAGAAGATGTAGAAATACCTAATTCTATAATCCAATCTTTGAATGAACCTAATTCTTGGAGTGACTATTCAAAAACAATGAAAGATAAAGAGTACGCTGAGGGTCATAGAGATAGATTACTTCATAGAAATTCTAAATTTTTAAGTGATAAATTAAATAAAGAAACAGGGTTAGATAAATTTATAATTAAACATCTCAGTAAACAAAAAGACTATGATTATAATGCTACATGGCCTTCTTCTGGGGTTGAACCTTATTTAGATAAACTGGGAGTTAGCGTTCAGATGGTAAAAGACAGTCCTAGTTACAAACAACACCCTCACGTAGATAATTTTTTTGTATTTGGGACTATATTACTTAATTTACAAGATAATAACCCAGATTCTGGAACAGTATACTACGATTATAGAGACCATTTATTAAACGGCAAACAGACAAGAGTATATAAAGGACCATATAAAAAAGGTACTGGTCTTCTACATATTAATACACCTGCTAATTTGCATGAAGGATGGAACGAAGGAGATTCTGATAGATTTGTAGCATTCGGTAATATTTGTCTAGGATGATAAATGGAAGAGTTAACTTACTTCATTTAGAAGTTTCAAACCTCTGTAATGCAGCATGTCCTTGTTGCCCTAGATTCTTTGAAAACTCTCCAAATGTTACTAAGACATTGAAGCTAGGATATATAAGTTACGAAACCTTTATAGAATGGTTTCCAGTAGAATTTCTTAACAAAGTTAACTTTTTACTTTTTTGCGGCAATCACGGAGACCCAGGAACAAACCCAGATCTTGCTAGAATTATAGATTATTGTGCTACTACAGATGTACAGAAGATACAAGTACATACTAATGGAGGAATGAAGAATACTACATTTTGGTCTGAAGTTGCTCATGCTTTAAAGAATTATCACGGAACAGGAGAACTTATCTTCAGTGTTGATGGGCTAGAAGATACTAACCACATATATAGAAGAAACGTAAAGTGGGATAAGTTAGTTGCTAATATGAAAACTGTAGGTGAAATTAATCCCGGTAGAGAAAACGGTGGATTTGATTTCTTTTGGGAATATTTAGTTTTTCAACATAACGAACATCAGATAGAAGAAGCAAAAGAAAGAGCAAAAGAATATGGTTTCTGTAGTATAGTATTCAAAAAACCAGTAAACTTAGATGATGGAGAAAATATCACACCAGTACCAGTTTACGATAAAGAAGGTAAGTTTGAATATTGGCTTCAACCAACAAAGTTAGATAGATTTAAACCTTCTTATTTAGGTAATAATCCTAAAGAAGTTTTTAAACACAAAAGATCTGATTTATATAAAGACGAAATTAAACATTTCGACTACATTGCTAAAGATCCAGAAGGATATAGATTAGCTGTAGAAGAAGGAAATAAAATACCTATTAGCCCTAAGTGTAAAAGTAATGACTTATATATAGAGGCTGATGGGCAAGTACATCCTTGCTGTTTTGTAGCTACCGGATATAGTAAAATGAAAGTAGGTTATGAAAAAGGTTAACTTGCATACCCTAATAGATTACAGTATTTAACTCTACAAGATAAAGCAGGTTTTGAGAAGTTTAACTTAAATACTTACCCTATGGAGCAAATATTTAAAAATAAGGTTATACATAAACTTTTCTATAATAAATTTAATGACACAGTAGAAGACGGAAAACCATTAGTCTGTATAGAATACTGTGGAAATCGAAATGCATTAGATGAAATTTTTGATGACGGTAAAATAAAAGTAAGTAATGAATAAATATAAAGATATTTTAAAGAATTTAAAAGAGACCCCACCCCGAGAGTTAAACGACCATATTTTGGTCATAGACGCTATGAATATGTTAATTCGTAGCTTTTCGTTACTCAAGGCGATGAATCCCACTGGCACCCATATAGGAGGCTTAGTGGTCTTTCTTCGTTCTCTAGGATATGTAACTAGGATATTTGATCCAACTAGAGTGATAGTAGTATGGGACGGAAAAGGAGGATCAGGTAATAGGCAGAATATAGATCCTAACTATAAAGCACAACGTGCATCATCCAGAATAACTCATTGGGGATTATACGACACCAGAGAAGAAGAACAGGAAGCTTTAATTAATCAACTACTCAGAACTAAGGATTATCTAGAGTGTCTACCTTTACAGCAAATAGTAATGGAAAAATTAGAAGCTGATGATATTATGGCTTGGATTGCTAAAAAAGCTTCTACCTCTAATGTTAAAAAGTGTACCATTGTCTCATCAGATAAAGACTTTTTACAGTTAATAGACGATACTATTGAGGTTTATGCACCCGTAAAAAAGAAAACCTTTACTAAAGATAACATATTTGAAGAGTTAAAAGTACTACCTCAAAACTATAATATAGTAAAAGCTTTAGTTGGAGATAATTCAGATAACTTACAAGGAGTAAAAGGATTAGGTATTAAAACTATAGTTTCTGAGTTTCCTAAATTGTTAACTGAAATAACTAATTTAGATTATGTATACGGTGTATGTGAAGCTAAATTAGACGAGAAAAAGAGTAAAAAGATATTTCCTAAAATTATTACCCAATGGGATAGAGTTGAAACTAACTTTAAGTTAATGGATTTGCACGACACAGCTTTAGATGATAAAGAAAAAGAATATGTTAACGCAATAATTAATGCACCAATACCGGATTTGCAGACAGGAGTATTTTTAAGTTTATTAGATCAAGATCAAATTGAAGGAGTAACAAAGAATACAGAAGGTTGGCTAGAAAACTTTAGACACTTAACAACCGTATCATGAGTGGAGAAGAAATAATAGAAAGATTAAAAGTTATAAAACAGGACGTCTGGAACGTAGACTTAAAAGACGCTAATGAAAAGATTGATTATTTAATTGATGATATCTTTATGTATAAAAATAATAGTTTATGATAAAAGGAGTAATAGCAGGTAATTTTGATGTAATCCATCCAGGTTATATTGAAATGTTTAAAGAAATAAAAAAGAACTGTACAGTATTGATAGTTTTACTTCATACTGATCCTTCTATAGAAAGACCTAATAAGTTAAAACCTATACTTTCACCTGACGAAAGAAAAGAATTGTTAGAAAGTATAAAGTATGTTGATGATGTTATTAGATATACATATGAAGAACAGTTATATGATTTATTAAAAATAGGAGAGTTTGATAAAAGATTTTTAGGAGATGATTATGAAGGTAAACCTTTTACTGGTGATGATTTAAAAATACCTATTCATTATCTCAATAGAGATCACGGTTGGAGTACAACAAAGTTTAAGAAATTAATAGCAGAAAGTTATGAAAAAAGCAATAATAGTTAGCGGGTACTTTAATCCTTTACATAAAGGACATTTAGAATTATTTGAAAAAGCAAAAGAAGCTGGAGATGCTTTAATTGTTATCGTTAATAATGATAAACAAAGAGAAATGAAAGGTTCTTCTTTTTTTATGGATGAACAAGAAAGAGTGCAGATTATAAGAGCCCTAACAGTAGTAGATATGGCTTGGATTTCAATAGACGAAGACAGCACTCAAAACGAGACTCTTAAGTTAATGTTCAGGAAGTTTTATGAAACATATAAATTAGCATTTGCAAACGGAGGAGATCAAAATAACGAAACAATTCCAGAGAGAAAAGTCTGTGAACAGTACGGTCTAGAATTAATTGACGGATTAGGGAATAAAATACAGTCTTCTAGTTGGTTATTAGACAAAAATTAATTATATTAATAGAACATTAAAACGGTTATAGATGACATTAAAAAGACTTCAAGAGTACGGTAAAGGGTTTCAATTAAAAGTATTAGGGTCGCTCCTTACTGATAAAACATTGTTACTGAATGTTAGAGACGTTCTCCACGATCATTACTTCGATGCAGATTCACATAAATGGATAATCTCAGAAGTGTGTAGTTATTT
>Ga0115008_10002224_pt1 | contig 16071 bp, 10 predicted proteins | sample FraStrMetagenome_FD_87164 | JGI IMG/M metagenome (GOLD analysis project Ga0115008, IMG submission 87164) | Marine eukaryotic phytoplankton communities from Arctic Ocean - Fram Strait ARC3M Metagenome | ecosystem: Environmental > Aquatic > Marine > Oceanic | place: Fram Strait | collected...
ACTCTCATGAATAAAGAATTTTCGTAACTTACACCAATAATATGACGACCATCTCTCAATATAAGCAACAGCCTTTTGTCAAGCTGCTCCAACAACGATGATGACCCCGGTAAAAAACCAGGTATAGTTTGCGGGTCAGGCGTGAAAAGCATTTTATGTCAGAATTTCGATTATCCGTACAATGAATCGAATCCTCTCAAAATCTACAAATTCGATAAGCTACCGGTACAGTATTCCAAAGGAAATTTTGTTGAATCGCCACAATGAGGATAATTACAACAAAACTCTACGCGCTTTCTGTATTTGCTAATAGTTATGGGTGTATCACTACCGGAAGACCCTTCTCTGGTTATGCTCCTCGCTCCGTTGGTCGTCGTCTGTCCATTTGCCAGTACGGTACATGTTCTTCCTGACGGGCTGTCCTGGCTCCTGGCTCCTGGCGAGCGGCGCACAGATTGCAGAGTGCAGAGTGCAGAGTAAAGAGTGCAGAGTGCAGACAGAGCGGATGGGGGAGGAAACATAGATTCGCAAAGTACGAACTTTCATTTCGCAATCCCTTCCCGCTCCAATCTTTTTGATTTTCTTGTCGACAAAAATCGCCAAATCTCTCTCCATAAATTAATTCACACGAAACGTGAACCTCCCCTCCAGCGGTAAGTAACAACACATTGTAGAAGTATTCACTTCCGAAGTGAAGTCAGTAGAGTAGTAACTGCAGCTTCACCTTCAGTTACAGTGTGCACTGGATTTTGTCATGCTCTCTCTCTCTCTCTCTCTCTCTCTCAAGAGAGTAAGCGAGGAGTGCTCTTAGGAAGTACGTGTTGTAGTATTTTCGTTTGCGCATCCAAGATTAATGACATTACTTTTTTCCGTTCGTTATTGCTTCCTTACCTGCTGCGGGTAACTACTACGAACGCATCACAACTTAATGATAGTGAGGCTTCACACTTCCCATTACAACATACCAACAGCAACGATTTGCTATTTTATTGATCGCCAAAAATTGGAAACGTGACAACAATATGAAACAAATTTCGGTGTCATTGCCGTCTTTTGCATTGTCGGTGTGGAGCGCTGCTGCTTCCGCTCCTATTACCCATCTTCCTTCTACTGGTGGAGGGAAAGGAGTAATCGACACAAATATGAAGAATGATTATTATTATAACAGGACGAACCCTTACACAGGTTCTTCTAGTACTTATGGGAACGTAAGTACTGAGAATGGCGTCGAATCAAGGAGTGGGAATGCGTGTAAACCTCCTGATGGATCTACGTACTTGGTGATTGGACAGAATTTTTTTGGGATTGATGAGTATGCGAATGCGTTGTATCGTAATCATCTCTTTCGAGTTCCGTATGTACCAAAACCTAGAGATCAATTTGCCCCGGCAGCTGTCATGGTGTATACGGACTTGGATCAATTGGAAGGGCTAAAAGAACCGGCCAATGAAAGCCGTGGTATACAGTTTGCCGATGGACTTTTTAATTCTGTTTTTCCTAGTGTAAAAAGCGATATTGGATTACAGGTGGGATTATCACTTGGTGATATTGGGGGATTAAAACACATTACTACCGGAGCACGAGATGCAAAAATTTCGGAACTGGCAAATTATACCATGACGACTACAGCATCAAAGGTATTTCTTCGTATAGGATATGAGTTTGACAACCCGAAGTTCAAATTAAGTACTCGTTCGGAGGACTATGTCGAAGCGTTTCAGTATATTGTCAAAAAATTACGTGCGCATTTAGGTACTGAGTCATCAAAAGTTTTGTTTGTTTGGCATTCATGTGCAGTTCCAATACCAAACAGTAGCGTAACATTTGAAAATTTTTATCCCGGCGATGAATTTGTAGACTGGGTAGGTGTTTCAATATTTAAGCAGTTCGATGAGACTTCAGATGGGGGTACTGTCCAAAATATTAAGGATGTCATTGCGGTAAGAGTGGAAGAGTCATGTAATTCGACATATCCATTGCTCATTTTTTGTATAAATAGTTTGGAAGTAATCATGGTAAACCCATTATGATTGCTGAATCTTCACCTTTCGGCTTGAGCCACGAACAGACTAATGGTATAAACGAGCCGTATTTGTGGAATGTTTGGTTTGAAAAAGTTATTGATTTGATAATTAAATTTGATATTTCTATGTGGTCATTCTTAAATTGCATCTGGAATGCCACAGAAAACGGCCGTTTAATACAAGAAGGTTGTAGGAATTCGGAGTTATCAAGAAATAGTAACATTCTTCGAGACTGGCAATCGTTCGTTGTCGACGATACCCTTTCAACAAGAAAATTCCTCGGAGTCAGATCACTGAACGACTGTGGAGCAAACTCAGACGTTGATAAATCAACTTCATCACCAGTCGTCAATCAAAATATTCCTTCTCAAAACCAATTCATCAACACGAACCAAGATGCTGGCAGTGTCGATACTAGTGACAATCCTCAACAGAGTGAGATTAATAATGATGAATCGTCTGTCGTTTCAAACCGCGAACCAGTAATCCATAAAACAATCCAAAGGCATAACAGCACCGGGAACCATGAAATTATTAGCAGCCGGAATAGTTCTGGTGGTGGAAAAGTTTTCTTCGTGTTCGTAATGGTCAGCGGCATCATATATTTCACTCATTATCAAAGCAATAGACAAAACTCTTACAAGTCAGCGCGATATAAAATTACACCATCAGGTCCCAGTCGACGTGATGGTTACAGTGAAATCGGCAGCGAGAGTTCGTTGGCTTCGTCTTCGTACCAAGGGAGAGATATTTTTGGCGTCAATAGAGAAGAAATTTCTAACCTGATAAGTGGAAAAACATCCCCAACAGTAATCAATGTATAAATTAATAAATTTTCATCGATATATCTCTAGCTCTTATTTTCTTCATGACAAAACGTAAGGGCGGAGGACGTTAAAGAGTCTAAACTTCTTTGATTTCCTTTTTGTGAATATGTCTTCTTCCAAATGCATTTTACTCCTCACAAACAACACCATTCCAATCATCATCGTCAATGCGTATTTGAGCTCGGAAATATTCACCGATTATCGGACCGCCGCCAGGTACACTTAGTTGTAATTGGATGTATTCTAGATGCTCTTCCTTACAAAAATCATCAACGATATACACCTCAAATGACGATTCGTCGATTCCAGGGTCGAATGTGAGTTCTCCAGTTACACGCACATAGTCACCATGCGATGTTAATGGATCTGATTCCGTTTCTGAACATGTCGAACATTTATCGATACCCATTGCCGTAAGATCACTTGTGAAGTAGCCAACTGTGATTGATGAGTTTAGGTGAGAAGTTCCTCGTCGATTCAACGTTACTTGCACTAATGTTTCCTTCTCACTAACCACATATTCTACCTCTGAGAATTTAACATCGATCCACCCTATTTGAAACATATGAAATGACCCACCATCAGTCTTTAAACTGTCGTCTCCAATAGACCCAGCTCCTAAATTTAGGCTATGCAAGATTACTGCAGAACCAAACAAGTCGTACGATGACGGATTGGACAGAGTGATCTTCGCATCTTCGTGATGTGTCCACGCACTTGACGCATTGATTCCTTTTTTTCCGTCTCTTGCATACACGTAGACTGCGCCCGAATGCTTGTTTTGTTGAAAAACGAGATATTCTTTTTCGTAATCATGAATAGCTCTGTTGATAAGGCGCATGTTGCCACTTGTAGGGGAGAGTGTGTGTCCAGCTTTCGCTAAGTTCTCATATCTAGCCGCAATAGGAAATTTTAAGAGTGAAGATGGGTTGTAAGGATACCTAGTAGAAATTTCCTGATAAAAGCCTTTTGTCTCCGACCGAGTGCTACCTACTACTGCTATACCAACGGCTTCATCGATAGACACGGAATAACCAAAAGAATCCCCTGTTCTTTTATCGCTGGCTGTTAATCGTTGGGATTCTCTCCAAGTCTTGCAGTCTGTTTCATTGTCGTAACAAATTACGTGATCGTATATGTAGGCGGCGCCAGCCTTAAATTTATTTATCGTCTAAATTGAAACAAACCATTGTGTATGCGCTGAAAAACAAGATCGATTTCTTACCTTCGGGCTCTCATTTTTGCCACTTGAGTGATGTTTAGATATTCTCTGAGAAGATGAAGGTATTGCACCCCCGTTTGAGCCCGTGCTCTTCTCCCAACTGAATCTGAAGTCGTCTACGTTGATATGATGCCACTTGTCACTCCCACTGTCAACAATACGAATTTGACCTGTGCGACCTACAAAATCACTCACACGCCAAACTTCATACTTCATTTTTTCAGTGCATTGACCAGTTGCACGCATTGAGGAAAATCCATCTACAAGCAATTCAACGTATACTTTTAAATGATCGCAGCCCCCGCCAATAAGAAAGTGAATCGAATCACCTAAAATCGAAAAGGGATCACTGGTTAAAGTTCCTACCGGTCCATCTCCAACATGGGAACCCTCGACAAAGTCTGGATGAGGCAGGACGTAATTTAATTCTGAAGATGGTCGAGACTCGTAAGTTCCGACGTAGTATCTTCCTTTCAAACCTGACGATGTTGGTTCTCCACGAACTTCTTCGACCATTTCGTTCAAAACAGTATAACTGGGACGAAAAAGGCTGTTGTCTCCAAATGTGGGCTTGGGCGAGGGGAAGGAGGAGGCAAAAAGAAATGAGGGCATTTCTACATTTATGCATAGTCTACATCATATATTATCTGCAACTTACTTGTAAATCGAACGCATTACCTTTTGCTGACCATCCAACAAGAGTTCCAGTTTCGAAATTCCATGTAGTTCTAGTTCTCGCTGCACTCAGTGGGGCGCCAACGATCGCTGAAGAAGAGCCAAGCGAAACAGAAAATCCAAACAAATCCGAAGTGGTAGAATCAGAGCTTTCGATTTTATCAGTTTCTACAAATTTTGTCTGTTTTCGCACCCATGATGTACTGATCAGGAAGTCGGACGAATTGTAGTCATTTTCAGTAAACGCAATGCATTCAGAACAACCTATTCCATTCCACATCACTTGAATCAAATTTATTTCATTTGCTTCATCAACGAATGTTAAATTCCAATTTACGAACAAATACATGTCAGTATTATATGATTTTCTCGTAACTACAATTTGCCCAATACACGGTGCAGACTCAACGCTCTCTTTCATTTGAAGGCGACTTGCGTTGAATGCGATCTGAGAGCTTGAACACATATGAATTCCTCGATGAGTTTGAAAATAAAGTTTGAAAGAACCTGATGAGATGTTTCTATTTATTTTCATAGTCACACTTTGAATATGAGGATCACTCGAGTATATAAACGCCTTTCCTTTTCCCAAACCTTGATTGTGAACACCGTCAGTATCAAAATTTTCGCGTACATCCAGGAGTCCTCTATTTCCGTAATTGGCATAGGGTGCACCAGTCATAAAGGAACGTTGAAAAGCTGATACAGAAATACCAAACATCTGACGATGTACATGGGCAATCGTATTATTTTTGTCGTAAAGATCGTAGTCAAATTCTGAGCTCCTAACTATATCATATTCGTCCCAAGTTGCATTAACATTTTCAAATTTCCTGCGAAAAATGTAAACACATTCAAAAAGACTGCTCCCAACAAACGCAAAATCAGTAGAGAGCGATACAGAGTTTAGAGCTCCAAATGATTTAAGGTTATCTTTTTGTTGTGGTTGGAGGATGCTCTGCATGGTCCATGAAGTATTTCTACTGCCAACAAAAACAAACGCTTGTTTTTGTCCTGGCGCCCCGACGATTACTGTAACTTCGTGGCGCCCGTAACCTTGATGGATAGCCACACTCTCTCCAAATCTCCCCAAAGACTTTGAATGAATTCCAGCAGTTAGTTTAGCTACCTCTTTCCATTCTTTATCGCTTCGATAGTATACATAAGCTGCTCCTGTACCATGAACGCATATTCCGTCGACAATGGTCGACGCACGGAAGCTTCCTACAATCAAATATCTCCCTGTAGACATTTCAATAGCAGAGGAGGTCCCAAAACTTTCCCCTTTCACCTGATCCGTGCCTAACAGCTTTTGATAGCTTTCCATACTTATATTTTCATTATCATTGATGTATACAGTGAGAGTACCACTACCCTGTTCGCTGAATATTATACCAGGCGAGGATAGTTGTACGAGAAAATTTTCATTTGGTCTCTCTGTAATGTTATCGTCAAAAACATCAATAGTTATCGATACCGAAACATCAGAAGAATCCATAAACACATCCAACGCAAAGGATCTATAGTCACTTATAGCCCTCGTGTCTTTCATCCCATTCAGCCACATGTACCAATTCCCATTTTTTTCAGAAGACTCTCTTCCGAATGCAGATGTATCATAAACTGAGTCAATTATTGTCGTTGAATTTGGAAATGTTTCTTGTGTTCTCAGTGAAAAGAGCTCGTTGATGTAACTTTGTTCCTTTCTTTCAGCATTACGATCTATTGTTTTAACGATAAAATTGCTCGAAGATCTTTCAAACGGCCTAGAAATATTTACGACACGAGATTCGCCTTCATTTATGAGTAGTTCTTTGTATTCGAAAGAGTATTTTAACAAAGTTAGGTCGAAGACAGATACAGATCCACTTTTGATATCCATGAGTTCTCGTTTGGGAGCTCCAACGAATGCGAAGTCATTTGTAAGGGCAACAGGAGAACCAAACATATCCTGCTTTTGAGTTTTGTGTGGAAAGAGGTAAGCTTCCTCAGACCAATAGCCGGTACCATTTCGAACGAAAGCATAGACTTTCCCACGAATTCTCGCTGGATGTTGATTATTGCAACGCATTAAGTCTGTACATTGGATATCGTCATATTCCTGCTGTTGACCGACAAGCAGAAATTCACTACCCAATACAACGTCAATTCCAAAACGATCTCGAGTTTGTGCTTTAGAAGGCTCCAAAATTTGCGTCATTTCAAACTTGTTTTCTTCGTTAGCTCTCAAATAGACGAAACATGTGCCAAAAGACTTTAACTTAACAGCTCGAATCTTTGAATTAAAGGAAATCATTCCTGGCGACGTCCATGGAGCACAAATCACAACGTTATTCCCTTCAGTATCAATGGAATATCCAAATTTCGAACCTGGGCCTTCATAGTTGTTGTCTATCTTTTGACTAGGAACAAAAGGTGTCAAATTTCCACTTGCGTAAGACTCGATAAAGACGTAGGCTGTACCTGTATTGTTTGTGTGTCCAGGTGCGCCAACGACGAGAGTTTTGCCCGATAAACTTACTTCCGCACCAAATCTTTCGCCTGCTACCGAACCACCATAAACGTCACTATTTAAAGTATCATGGAGTCTCCAGGTACTCGCGTGACCACGATAGACGTAGACAATCCCCTGTTCACAGTTTGCGGAAGGTGCTCCAATGACCACCACATATTCAGTTTTCTCGAATGATTTTCCAATAGCTACACTGTATCCAAACTCGGTTGCTTCTTTTTGTGTGGTGGGCGGGGTTATTTTCTCTCGTTGTAACCAAAAGTACTTTTTGATTCCTGACGAAAAGTCTTCTATACGTTCGAAGATATAAGCGGATCCGTACTGCCGCCCTTTTGCATCCTCTTTACCAGGAGAGCCGATAAGAAGATAAGAATCGACGAGGTCCACACTATATCCAAAGAGGTCGTTTGAATCCGCATCATGGGCAGTAATTCTTGCATCTACCACCCATTGTTGTCCTCTCCTTGCATACACCATAGTATTACCACTCTTAAATCCTGAATTTCCTACAATATACATCAACTCCGTAGTCCTTACGTCCCCACTCCCAGCTCCAGTTTCAACATGAACATTATATCCAACATTATATCCTAGGAGAGCACTTGTGTCCACCAGTAGTCCTCCAACATTACATCCATTCGAGGCGCATTGATATTTTGTTTTAAAGTATTGAGCTTCTTTATTGATCTCGCTGAATGTGATGAACCATCTTTTCCCCTCTCTAATTGAGTTTAATGTCACATTATATGGGCCAGTAACAGTAGCTATATTTACTTCATTCAAAGACTCTAGAGCATTTTTTATGGTAGTAGACGACGCATCAAAAGGGATAAACGGAGTAAAATTATCGCTATTCAGCGACAAAGCAAATTGACCTCCCATTATAGAACGTCCTTCAGTCATTACATGTATTGAGACTGAGGCATTTGGACCTTGCAGACTTTCGTTGACGGCCAAAATATTAGGGATGTTCATGTTGATACCATATTCTTTTGATATTCCTGAATACTCGATAATCCATTTTCGTCCTAACTCGGGAAAGTAATTTTGATAGGTGTTCACAGAAGATATGCGCTGGATAGGGAGCTCCAAATCTTCTTCAATTATATGCTTCAGCTCAATATTGGATGCATTGTAAGGTATCGGGCGCGTCGTCCTCGAAGATAACTCGTCTTGCAGAGTAAAACACCCTTTGAGTAAAACTATTTCTTTTTGTCGTCTTGATTTCGATATGTTCGCCCCATCACCGACTAGATGTTCTCCATCAACAACAATCGATGATCCTGATAACATTGCATCGACAAAAGTTACGCTCCACAACCAGCTGTTAAGAGATCCAGTATTTTCATAAGGGACACGAGATACTTGCACTAAGGAAAAGTCTGGTCTCGCATTCTTAATAAGAGTAGCTAGTTGATCCGGCCCAATATCACACGGTAGATTCAAAACCGCTGAAGTATAAAATTCCGTTTTAAAGGAGAGCGTAAATCGTCCTTCTACTTTAACTCCTGTTTCGGCAAAAGTTTCAAAATCCCATATTTGTGTCAATGCTAATTTTGTATCTAAAGACACTATTAACATATGCATTTCGTTAACAACATATCTTCCGTCGCTGAAAAGTGTCAATATTTGTATTTCAGCCCGAGCGTTCCTTTGATACGGGATTCCAACAGCAACGAGATCTTGATAAGCTGCAACAGATCTGCCAAAATGGTCGTTTGGCTCTCGTGAAGACTCATCTGACATCAACTGATACTCAGAACTTGGTGCAATATCGATTTCTGAAACCAAAACTTTTTGATTCCAATCCTTGTGTATTGAAAATGGCTCGAACCGCACTTTGTAGCTAGATCCACGTTGACCAATTTTTATATTACGAAAAGACACTACTCCATCATTGACCGTTTCCGTCAATGAACCATCAAGAAAACCCAAACTAGGATTTAGGTGGATATCAGCATGTAGAATAGGATTCTGTGAACGTCTCTTTATCCAACCTCCATTTAATTGAAAACTATCGACAGAAGTTCGTATTTGGTTTTCTGAGGCCCAGTAATCAAGACAATTCGCCATGTCTCCAAGTTGAACTCTGTAACGAAAAACAAGCGTGATGTTTGATATCATATCTTGGTAAATTGCACTCCTTAAAATAGACCCAGTATCCAAAACCAAAGAAGGTTGTCCATCAACAATTATTGGTGCTGAGAACTTAACATGGATATCAATGATATCGCCGGTAGTATAATTTCCTGGAGCTTGAGGAGTCGTCAGGCTTATGATATATGGAGTTTCATTATCGATATGAATTAAAGATGAATGACTAATCGATCCCTCTTCTCCTGGGTAAGGTAGTTTCAAATTAGCTTTAATTGTTGATCTCGTACTTGCCATCAGTATGCTGCTTCCATTCGGAAGATTAAGCGAATAACAATCGATGTAATCCAGCCTTAAGGAACTATCCTTATTTTTGATATGATAATGAAAGTATAGAACAGTAGAATTCGTTCCTGAGTAGTAGTAAGCTGAAGCAGAAGTGCGGCCAATATCAAGATGTAGCAAAGGTTGTCCGGTGACAACAACAACTTCATCAAAATGAACTTCGATCCTTACGATGTCGCCAGGAGCGAAAGTTCCGCTTTCAAGTGAAGTTACGTTTAATACGTTTGGAACTTGTTGAGTTGTAACAAATATCAGATTTTCATCATCCATTGACACCCCAAGATGACTAGTAGAAGGTAGGAACGGCAGAGCCATTTGAGTAGGTATTGTAGCTTTTCTATATATTAAAGTAGCATTTCCCAATTTGCAATTGACTTCATTGCAAAGGTAGGTCAAAGGTTTACTCATAGACTCGTGTCCATGAGCGACAACATATGTAAAGGCGAGACTCAAAGGGTCTGATAATTTTGGGTTAAATGTAGCGGTGGCTGTGTCATTACCAACATCTAACAATAGAAATGGCTGACTCTTTTTTTGATTAATTACCTTGATAGGGACATCATACTTGACAAAAATGTGAATTACTTCCCCAGTTGTGTATCGGCAAGTTGTCAAATTGAAGAAACTCTTTGTAGTGCAATATGGGGAATGTTTCTTGGTCGACTTTACCGATATAATGTTTGGAGGACTCGTCTCAAACGACATTTCGAAAGTTAAATTGACAAATTGTGACGTTGCTAATGATACCTCTAAACCAAGTATGTTCCGCAAGCAGTTTAAACCGTTACAAGAAAAAGCAGAATTTGTTCCTGCAATTGATTTCAAGCTCAGCTGATTCGTTTCATCATTGTCTGTAACATAATCACAAAAAGTGAGCGTTGAGGTATTATTTCCATCAACGAAGGGAAAGCATTTAGAAAAGGTTTGGAGCCATAAATAAAAACAAAGAGACCCTTCGACAGTCACATCATCAGTAAACGAAACTTGAAAGCAAATCATGTCACCAACGCCATATAGTCCTGACGAATTTGATGAAACAATAGATGAAATGTAGGTTGGACGAAAGTCAATTCCATCTATCTCTACTTTTTGTTCGTCATTTCCAATCTGAACACCATGAGATGTATTTCCTGCACCGCAGAAACTCGAAAATATGAGCATTGAAATACTCGCCAAAATCTGATTAAGGACTTACCACCCGTCAAAGGGACCACCAACAACGCATTAAGGTAAGGGTCAGAGCTAGCTTGAACGATTTTTTCTGACCTATTTTCATTCCATATATCAACAGGGCAGCTTTTGGAAACACATAGAGATTGATATGAATCATATTTGTAGGACAAAGCTTCAGAGGTGTCACCTAATTTAACTTCGTATCGAAATGTCAAACTGGTAGTCCCGTTCCCTTGCATGTAAAAAACTGGCCGGTCTACTCCTTCTCTAACAACTAAAAAGAGAGCAGGAGTTCCACCTAAAACAAAGACAGGTGAACTAAAGTGCACATTTACAAGAACATAGTCACCCACAAAATAAGTTTTGCCTCCATATCCAGCTGCAAACCCTATACTTTCAACGAACGGTCGCACTCCGTTTATAAAGATATGAGAAGTCGCGGATAAGGAATGATTTGATCCCGGATTTGGGAGAGTAAGAAGCGCTTTTGTAATGGGATTCGTTGATTGTCTGAAAATATACTGTGATTTCGAAGAATCTACAACCAGTGCATCAGCACCATGATAGTCAAGGTCCATCGCATATTGGCCTGGTTGCACTTCGTGTCTGAAAAGAATGGAAGTACTTGAGTTTCCTGAAACGTACGAAGCATTGTTTGCGAATGATCCCACATCAAGATGGAGCTCGACACCACCGTAGACCTAAAAAAATTTCGTTAGATGTTAGTTCGGATGACAATATTCATCGAAAGTATAATTCATATACTCACAACAACTGGCTTACTAAATGAAATTGCAATCAGAAAGGAGTCACCGACAGCAAATGAGTAGTTGGAACCTTCTTGGGAATACAGAGTAATCTTTGTGACGATTGGTGGGTTAGTATCAATCATTATTACTTTTTCTTTCATGAAACTGTTTGCGCCCAAGGAAATGTTTGTCAAAAGTGATCCAACCAAACCGTGATACGTCGATGAGTAAACTAAGTCCAATTGCGACTCAACAACCAAACTCGAATTCTCTACAACATCTAGTCGAGACGAAGAGTCTCCAGGCAAAATAGAGTATAGAAACGAGAGAGTATTCGAGCCAGATCCATTATGATACTCGGCTTCTCGATTTGTACACATATCTTTGCTTTCGTCCCAGTCAGGAAGTGGGTCTCTCGTTATTACCTGAGATAAAACAACTACACCAGTTCCATTCATAAATTTCATTTGTGATGAATCAACAGAAAAAGAGTCAATGTCTATTGATTGCGTTTGAATCCGCAACGCCCATCGATAACCCCCTGATAGCGTTGAGTTTGCTGACAGCGATCGATCGATGCATACACTGACATTCCAATCATAAATTTCCTTGAGCGCATCCTCAAATTCTGCTTGAGTGGCATTCCATGGAATTCGCCCTGTTATTAAATTACGATCGAATTTTAATCGAAAGGAAGACCCGTTAACTATTTCATTTGCAGTTGAAACTGTGTCCAAAATAAAAATTTTACTTTCGACGTTGATTGGAAGTCGAGGTCTTCCGTACGTAGAAACCTTGAAAAAAGATCGCATGAGCCCTATGACTACTTTAAACTTAAATTGGATACACAACTCACATTTCTAGAAAACGTAACAGCCAACATAACTTCATGCCCAGCACCATATTCGCCGTTTAATGTTATCGAATCAATCGAAATGATACGAGGAGTCTCGTCATCTAAGCCAATACGAGCAGATGATACAAGTGTTTTATTGCCATTTACGTCAGGAAGAGAAACATTTGCCGATCTCCCCCAACTATCAGTAAACTGCCAACTTTCTAAATGTAGGCCTTCTTCCGACAAATAATTGACGAACTCCACTCGATCCCCTAGCTTAACGCTGTATAGAAATCGAAGGATGCGGCTTCGATCATTTACTGAGACGTCTAAGATCGCCTTTGAGAACGTTTCATTATTTGAGGTATTCATTTCGATCCATGGAATATCACTTGCGCCACCTTTTTTGATTTTTATTTCCTCTGTAAAAGTAACGAATATCTCAATATCCTCCCCGGGCCCGAGCACTGTGTAATTTGATCCTGAGAAGTCATCAGCAAACGACACTTTGACGACTGATGGTACAGGTGCCATTATTGTATCGACAACAATAGGATTAAAACGAGATAATGACGACGTGAGAGAAGCTGCAATGGACGTATATCCACTAGATTCTACTACATTCCCACCTGCATCAACAAAAGATATAATTGGTTGTTGCAAGAAAGGTTGGTTGTTACTAAGTCCCATCGCTGGATTCTGATTCATTTCTATAGAATATACATCACTGACGACGACATTGAAAGAAGAACCCACGCAATAAATATTTGCGTACCAATATTCTTCTTTCTCTTTCCGCATTAGAGAATACTTCAATCGATACCCATGGCCAATTTTATCAATCGCTAAATTCCGAAATTGTGCAATTCCATTAAGAACCTCTGCACGAAGTTCATCCGAAGAGTCTTTATGTTTTGAATAAATACGTCCAACGTTTAACGTGGTATCGTAAACTTCAGTAACTACAAAAAGCTCAGAGTTTCTTCCCCTAACCAAATTTCCTCCCAAATCCGTCACTGCAATCCGTGGTTGACGAACGAAAGCTCTACCACCGCGAACGATTGCGTTTGACGGATCATCCAAAATCTCGAGGTAAGCAGGCTCACCAATTTTTACCGAAAAATTCTCAGAAACAATCTGCTTAGGGCCGTGCAAATTCAAGGAACAATTGAAGATAAGTCTATGATCATCCGCTGCCTTATTTACGTAAAGGCGACGAAAAGAAACACGTCCTTCTTGAATTGGCCAATCAAGTTCCGGATCAAACAATTTTGGGACAAAATTTACTGGACTACCAAATCCAGACACAGACACCTTCAAGTTAATGCATTTCAATACATGTGATATTGTGCGACAAAATACAAGGAAATTATCTCACCCTTCCTTCATTAACATCTCGAACAATATTGTATCCGCGATCTTGAATTGCCAAAAGAGGCTGCTGTCGAAAGACTCTCCCTCCATATTCATTGCGTGGCTGCTCAAGAATGCCTAATTGAAATGCATCTCCAGTGTACACATCAAAACGTTCTCCAATAAGAAAAGCGATCTTTTGGTTATGCTGATTTTTCAGGATATAAAGGAGTTGATATTGGAACCCAGCCTCATTAATGAACAAATCGTAGAAAGCAAGCGACCCATTTATTACAGGGAGGGTCAAATTTGAGCCTCGTACCTTGACATTGCTTCTTCCATAAACCTCAACGGTAATTGTATATTCATCGCAAAGGTCACTGTCAGTTAAATACTCAGATCTTTGAACTACCTTTAAGACTGGCTGTACCTCAAAGGGCTCCCCTCCAAATCCATTAGAATTTCCAGTAACAAGGCTTAAATCTGCATGCCATGCATTTACGTAAGGGATAATACATGAGAAAAATAGCAACGATAACAAGATTTGGCAGCCTCCCGAGAAACTTCCTGTACAAAATTGCATAAATAGTTCGATCCAATCAACAACCAACGTTGTATCTAGATAAAATTTATTAAAATATATTAGCCATAATCATCCGCATCTACTAAATACAGGTAACAATTTCACACAGCGAACTTACTTTTTTGTGCTCCTAAATTTTTTTTCTTTTTTGAAAAATTTATCCATTTCTACTGGTTGTTTATCATGACAGAGCCTTCCATTTACCAAAGGCGCTTTTTTCATTTTCAAGACTTTATATCGCAACATAGTCACGTTTCCCCTTCAGATCTTTCCATTCTGAAACATCAAAATTGGCAAGATATGCATTAACGTGAACCCGAACATAAAACGGAACATTTCTGAGCCCACCGACCAAATTATATTACAGGGTATTTATGGAATATACACCCCACTCAAGTTTAAATTTATCAACTAATAAGGGACGTAACCTCGTCTTTACTCTTGCCTTTTCCACATCACAACTAAGATTCTTCATAACTAATGTTTGAAATTCCCACGCAGCTCATAATAGCAAATGAAGAATACTGATGCGATCAAGAGTCAAAATGTCCCTTTTCAATGTGCTCTGGTGCACTCTGTTTCATCACCAGTATTAAATTAGGAAGCACTGAAAAACATCATAATGTCGGGAAGAAGCTGAATTTAGGAAGCGACTCCTTCTGGCCTACGCTCCCCGCTAAGAGAATGTACAAGAGATGGGATTCGCGAGAAAAGCGAAAGTTTTAAGCGTATACATGTACCTACTTTCGACGTAATTTCGAACTTTATGAATGCTATTATTTCTCCCAGGATACTCAACATATCTTGAAACGAGCAAAGACCATAGGGCATTGGCTCAGCGTCAAGCCTTCGCGTGTCAGCGCAACTATTCAATCTTTGACAGAGTTTCGGGATTCCCTCATGCTTCAATATGCTTGTATTCCTTCGAATCCACAATTTTTTACAACAGTTGTGGTGAGTCCACGAGGTTTGACGTTTATTGCAAAAAGGATGGTTTGGTCACAGCGCGGAACGACGAAGTTCGTCTAGAATTTAGAGATCTACTAGCACATGTGTTTAGTCTTTTCCGTGTCCAATGCGACCCTGTGATTAGTTTGCCCCGATGACCAATGGTACCAAAAGACACCAACCCAGTGCTTCCTCTCTATCGACTTTCTGAATACCCCTTGTGGCGATCTCGTTATTCGCGGCTTTTGGGAGGGATCGACTAATACTTTTATTTATATATTACTAACGATCCTTTATAGCAAGACTTGTAGGAACTTGCTACACAAGGTTTTGGAACGACAAGAAGAACAAAAGAAATAAAACATTGCAAGCATTGCGAGAACCGACGTCATCATTTTACACCTTTCGTAGTATTGACGGACAGATTATACGGTTTCGAAGCCAGAACATTTCTCCAGGGGCTTCCAAAATTGCTCGCAGAAGAGTGGGACAAGCCCTTGTCGAGTCGATTTCGTTGGGAAAGAGGTTCAGGCCTTGGACTTTTGAAGAGTGAGGAATAGTTCGACACTCTGTATTTCAGCAGATATAAGTAACATCGATTTAGCTAGGGTGACGGGCAGACCTTTTCGTAATTGGCAGTGCCACTGGCGCGCCACTTGATCAAATTTAGCAAAATGGCAGAGGCTTCTGCCACGTGGCACGCCACTGTTCTGCCACATTTAGTTTGG
>Ga0115008_10002226_pt1 | contig 16069 bp, 6 predicted proteins | sample FraStrMetagenome_FD_87164 | JGI IMG/M metagenome (GOLD analysis project Ga0115008, IMG submission 87164) | Marine eukaryotic phytoplankton communities from Arctic Ocean - Fram Strait ARC3M Metagenome | ecosystem: Environmental > Aquatic > Marine > Oceanic | place: Fram Strait | collected 2012-06-18
GTTACCAGTATATGTGTCTGTGTCAGTTTGGTTCTGTGAACGAGTATATCCACCGGTGTATGATCCAGTGTATGACTGTTGAATTGTTTCTGCGACATTATCGATTACAGCAGTTTGTTGAACTCGGGTATATACTCCAGTATATCCACCAGTGTAAACACCAGTATATTGACCAGAGTATTGTCCTGTGTACGTACCTCTGTTATAATTCGTCTGTTGAGTTGTATTTGGAATATTAGCAACATTCCACGCTGTACCACCAGCATTAAGCGTGGAAGTCCATAAAGGGATTCCTACACCGACAGCGCCCACATTCCACGTCCATTGAGATGTGCCTGTACCACTACCGAACGCGGCCGACGATCCGTAGAATCGATAACCCGCTCTGTCTGCCGCAGTCGCACTGGTACTAGTCCCGCTATACCATATAAACAAAGAACCGAAATTCATTTGCTGGGAGAAAGAGATGTTTGTTGTCATATTCAGAATCATCTGATCTTGACCAGAAGGACCGCCACTACCTGCAGCAAGTTTGAATGCGTTGTACTTATATACTCGATTTACAGTCGCACCGAAATTTCCGCCCCAATAAGTGGGAGACATCGACCCGCCGCCACCTGCTCCGGTGCTCAATGATGCTGGATTATAACCTACATTAGAGGAGAGATTATATGCAGAGTACTGAGCACCCAGCGACACCTGAGAAGTAGACGCATAGATGTTGCCGGAATAGTTTCTAGCAAATGACTGATTCTGTGACTGTGTTATTGCTTGAGAAATGCCAGTCTGTTGAGTCTGAGAAACCCCGCCAGTATAACCACCAGTATAACTACCAGAGTATACTCCAGTATAACCTCCGGTGTAAGTAGAAGATATTGCTTCCTGTACAGCACCAGTATATTGTCCAGTATAGTCTCCAACAAACCCTGCTGTGAAAGTTTCATTCTCAGCAGTCTGTTGTGTCTGTGAAACTACACCAGTATATTGTCCTGTGTAATTACCAGTATATTGTACTTGAAAGTTTTGACTTTCGCCAGTCTGTTGTGTCTGTGAAACCTGACCAATATATTGTCCTACATACTCAACCTGATAATTTCCAGTTTCGTTAAAATTCTGTGTGAAAGTTTCGTTAGTGCTTTGCCCTACTACGCCAGTATATTGTCCCGTATATTGTGAGACATAAGCACCTCTTGCGAACGATTCGTTCTGTGACTGAGTTATGTTCTCTGTTACGCCACCAGTATAGTTACCAGTAAATTGTGTGTTGTAGTTTGATCTATCATACACCTCAGAAATATTGGTGTTCTCGTTTTCAGCAATCTGTCCTACATATTGTCCAGTGTACTGAGCGGCATATTGACCACGATCAAAAGATTCTTGATTGGTCGTGTTCTCGCTTTCAGCAACCTGTCCTGTATATTGTCCAGTGTATGATGAAGTATAGTTGCTACTATCATAGTTGCCTGTGTAATCAGCACCAAACGATTCGCTAATCTGTCCTGTATATTGTCCAGTGTACTGAGAGGTATATCCCGCTCTATCATACTCGCCTATGAATGTGGCACCAAATGTTTCTGAAACACCACCAGTATAACCACCAGTAAATTGAGTAGTATAGTTGGTGCTATCATAAACGGAAGTATAGTTTGCAGTGAACTGTCCTGAATAGTTACCAGTATAAACTCTATCATACTCTCTTGCATAGGCAGCACGATCATAAGTTCCTAAGAACGTAGCACTGAAAGCACCACTGTAATTGCCTGTGTATATGCCTTCGTACTGTGTGAGATAGTTGGAACGCTGGTAAGAACCGACATATGTTTGAGAGAAAAGACCGATGTAATTACCAGCATATGTACTTTCAAATTCATTTGTATATTGCAGACGATCATAAGTTCCTACAAAGTCTGCACCAAAAGCACCAGTATAGTTACCTACATAGTTGGCAGTGAAGTTAGCAGTATATTGCGCTCTATCATAGTTACCCAGGAAGTCAGCGACATATTGACCAACATAGTTACCTACATAGTTGGCAGCAAACTGTGTTACGTATGCTTGACTATCATATTCACCGATAAAGGTTTGACTGAATGCGCCAGAGTATGATGTTGCATATCCAGATACATAATCGCCTACATATGTTGTTGCATCATAAGAAGCATTGAAAGATGCACTAAACTGTCCAGTATATTGCGAAGTATACTGTGCAGTAAATATTGAGGTGTAATCAGAACCCGCAAATGATGCTGTGAATACACCTGTGAACTGTCCGATATAGTTGCCGACATAGTTTGTCTCAAATGATCCTACATAAGGTATTCCGTCAAAACTGGCAGCAAAGTTCTGACTGAATTGACCAATATAATCACCAATATACGTAGTTTCAAATGATGAAGTATAGTTTGTTCTATCATATTCACCAGCGAAAGATGCTGTGAATGTTCCTGAATACTCTCCAGAATAGGTTGTGTCGAACGATGCAGTATATGCTTGAGCATCATAAACACTTACATAAGCAGAAGCATACTGTCCAAGATAATCACCGGTGTAAGTTTCTTCGTATGTGGATATATAATCAGTGCCCTGATATGCTGTCGCGTAGTTCTTGTTGTACAGACCAATGTAGTTGCCTATGTATTGACTAGCATAGTTTCCTGAGTAAGTTGTTCCGTCAAATACGCTAGTGTAAGATGCCTCGAATTGTCCACCATAAGCACTTTGGTAAGTAGAGATATAATCCGAAGTGTACAGTGCGCCATCATAAGGTGAGATGTAATCACCAATATAGTCAGAGATGTAATCGCCTGTGTAAACACCAGTGTAAGGCACTTGATATTCAGCAGAGTATTGATTAATATAATTGCCTGCATAAGCAGTTTGATAGTTACCTAGATAATCACCAGTATAAGTTGTTTCAAACTCATTAGTATAGTCATTAGCGTATTGTGTTTGGTAGTTACCTGCATAGAGCGAAACATACTCACCTGAGTAGTTACCTTCATACTCAGTTTCAAACTCATTAGTATAATCAGATAAGTAGTTGCCTACATAGTTGCCTGCATATGTGGATGTGTATTCACCACCGTAATCGCCTGTATAAGTTGTTTCAAACTCGTTGAGATAATCTGAGATGTAGTTGCCAGTATAAGCAGTCTCATACTCACCATCAAATGTTGCGGTATAAGGTGAATCAAATCCACCAACGTAAATAGCATCGAATGCTGAATCGTAAGTATTTTCATACTCACCAGAATATGTTCCAAGATAGTTGCTGATGTAATCACCGGAATATAAATTGGTGTAAGCACCTTCATAATCAGTCGTGTAATCAGCAACAAAGTTGCCTAGATAATTCGCTTCGTCATACTCGCCTTCATACTGAGTGATATAAGTACTGACATAATCAGACGCATATCCACTAGCATATGTTCCGAGATAATCACTGATATAATCGCCAAGATAGTTCTCTGAGAACTGGCCTTCGTATTGCGAATCATAATCTGTCAGATATGTGCCAAGATAATCAGCAGTGAAGTCTCCAGCGTAAGTTGCTTGGAAGTCTCCTTCGTATGAGTTATCATAAGCACCTTCATAACTTGCGCCATAATCACCTAGATAATCACCATCGTAAGTTCCAAGATAGTTACTAATATAATCGCTGGTGTAATCGGTGATGTAATTACCTGTGTAAACATCATCGATATAATTTGAGATGTAGTTACCAAGGTATTCAGTCTGGAATCCACCGAGATAATCAGAAATATAATTGCCGACATACTCTGTACCAGAATAGTCTGAAAGATATGTATTGGTATAATCAGAAGTATAGTCTGTACTATAATCAGAAATATAATTTCCAACGTAATCGACAGATTCGTAGTCACTAGCATACTGTTCAATAACTGCATCGGCATCATATGTGTTTTCATAATCACTAATGTAATCAGTGCCGTCATAAGTAGGCACGTATTGATTAACGTAATCACCAAGATAGTTCTGTGTGTATTCTTTATTGTAATCGCCGATGTAATTCTGTGTGTAGTCGCCCAGATAATCGCCATCATATGTTGGAGTATAGTTACCAATGAAGTCGCCTTCATAAGTGCCTAAGTAATCACCTGTGAACTCGCCTGTGTACGTAGGTTCATAGTTACCAGCATAAGTTGCTTCGTACTCACCAAGATAATCTTCTGTGTATTGTGATGTGTATGTTTCGAGTGCTTGATAACCAGTATCATAATAGTATTCAAGTCTTGTATCGATTGCACTACCACGTGCTACCCATGTACCCGCATCAGTAGGCGCACCCTGAGTCGCTGTACGTAATTGATATTTACCAATTCCTGTAGTTTCAACTGCTTTCTTTACACGTTCACCAAAAGTAAACTCTACTTCTGCGTCAGTATGCTCTCTTAATCCTGCCCAACCTTGTTGTGCATTACGTGCGGCATAGAGAGGTCTAATCACAGCAGGTTTAATACCCGCTTGTCTTATCCATATTGAATAAGGTATAACAGTTCCATCACCACGAGTGTCATTGAATACGCTAGGAATAAACTGAACCCAGTCAGTACCAGGACTGTTCGCACTTAGACGATATGTACCCGGCAACTCGTCCCGCATAATACGGATGACTAACTCTTCACAAAATGCGTCAAGTTCAGCGTCATTCATCTCCTTAACACCGTTAGGCGTCAATGCTCTGTTCCAGTATAATGGATTTTTCTTTAAGGCGCTAGTAGTATTAATAGGTTGTGATGCAGTTGTCTTTTGATAAAGATCAGTCTGAACACCTATAGACTCCGGAGGTAAGGTCTCTTCGACTTCAACTGTAGGAAATACAATACTAGCATTAGCAGTTTGTTTGGTTGTGTTATTTACATCAGTCGAGTTAGCGGTTAAAGTAAAGTTTAAAAGACCTACTTGAGTTGCTTTGATTTCAAAAGATGATTGGAATGATCCCGAAAGACCCGCAACATTCTGAAAGTCTTCCCACTCAACTCTTGTATCATCAACAGAATTGGCAGTAGGTGTTGTAGTAACGCCCTCTGTCTGAAATAGTGCATCACCAGATACAGAAAGTTCGTGTCCAATCTCTTCGAATCCAGTTATTGCATCACCGTTTACAATAACATAAACTGTGTCGCCGACATATAGAGGAGAAGGCATTTCATTCTGTGCAGTGAATATTGCAGTGTGAGTGCCTGTGCCAGGATTAGATCGATGCTCAACAGTAAAGTTTACTGTGTAAGTTGTTCCTGGTGTAGAACCGACAGACGATTCGAAGTAAGTATCTGTAAAAGAACCTACGACTGTTGCTCCGTTGCCATTTGTCGAGATAGCAGATACATCATCATTGCCCATTTTGCCAAGATGAACACCCGCTTGATACGCGAGATAATCTATATCAAGCGTAGCGAGTTCTTGCAGGGCACCGGTGCCGAGATGTTTTAACGGTAAGGACATATTTCTATCATCTTAGAGTCAGTTGTTTCATTTATTTATATGCTTCTGGAAAGCAATAATGCGAGTGCTTTCTTTATTTCACACATATCTTTCTGAAGCGTATTTACTGTATCCTCTAAGTTTTGATAGTTTGTTTTACTCTGTTCTCTTATCCTTTTTTGTTTCTGGGCAAGTTCGATCTCATTAGCATTTACGTTTAATAACGCATTAGACTCCATATCTCGAACTAACCCAGGAACACCTTCTACCTTAACGTAGCGTGTCATTTAACTTGCTAACCACTTGACAATTACACCACCAATTGTTGCTGGTGTTGCAGGATTAGTTCCTTGAATAACAATCTTAGTTTGTGCTTGGTTGAATGGTTTCAACGTACCGCCTTGACCACCAGCAAGAAACTTAACTCTACGAACTTGACCATCTTTAACAATAGTGTTATCTTCTGTTTGAAGTATCCAGTTAAGATCATTTAGATTCTCATCCGAAGCACCTACTCTAAAGTATACTTTAACAGTGCTTGTAGAAGGTACTGATAACTCCGCAGAAATCTCGATACCGACAGCAGGTTGATCAAGAACAACTGGTTTCATTATGTGTGCGACACTCGAAGACGAACCCGATGCTGCCGTATCTGCAACATTAAAGATGTGAGGAGTAACCGACGGATCATCAACCAGATTGTTTACAGTGACCAAAGATGATCGTTGTAAGTCAATGATTGGAGAAACATAATCGTTAGCACTCTTCATATCAACTTTAAACAAGGCAGAAGAAGTAAATCCAGTACTAGCAGAATCGATTTCAAACTGATTGTACAGAGTATATGTCTTAGCAAGATCGGTGTTAGTCTTAGGAGTAATCCTGTTAAAATTAGCATCTTGTACAAATCGTGTCTCGGTGCCAGAGATAGATTGACCAGAAGTAAACTTGCCTGATACATCAATTGACGTAGAGTTAGGAATAATCGACTCGATGATCGGATTAACTACTGAGAAGTTTATGTTACCTTGTGACAATACTCTCTCACCACCACCAGTTGCTGTTGAACTAGCATTAGTAGGGTTAGCAGGATCAATTTCAAATCTGTAACCGTACATATCAACATCAATGACTTCATGCGTTCCGCTTAATTGCGCGGCAGAGAAACCACCAGTTTCAGTAGCACTGTCAATGTTGCAACCATCACCAGGACGTAGTCCGTGATTTACATGACGAACATAAATCTTCTCATCACCGTTTGTAGTTCTGATTGGATTCTCTTCAAGCAGTTTAGCAGGAACAGCGGCATTCTTCAGTATCAAACTACCGTTAGCACCACCACCAGATCCGAACACTGCACGAGTGACTTTAAACATTATGTCTTCGCGCTGTGATTTCTCCCAGTTCTTACCATTCTGAGGCAAAAAGAGATAACCTGGAGTTTGTGTACTGTTGAATCTACCAGTAGAGTTGATAATAGACTCACCAGTTCTAGCACTGAACAACTCATATTCTGTTGACTGTGAGGTTACTACAATAGCATAGTCTTGTCCTGGTGCCAAGTAAACAGGTTCATCGAATACGAACGATGTTCCTTTGCCTTGAATAGTTACTAATTGACTAGAAAGAGCAGAAACATTAACATTTGCACTGTTGACATATACCTGCGAATCTGGTACCATAGTACTCATCGAAGGTTTACCATTCTCGACAGGACGAATGTGTATAGAAACGGGCAGAGATACATTATCGGGTTTCGACTTAAAGAACAACTCGACTTTAGTTAGTGTAACACCAAACTCGTTGTTGACTTTAAATGTCTGTGCCAATGGATTCATAGGAGTAGGAATCGCTCTTATTCCAAGAATAGAAGCAAACTGTGCCTGATTCACGTTGATGTAATCAGATAGAACCTTAGACATATCTTGACTGTTAGCAAGTGTCTGTAGTGCTGCCGCATTCAGAGATACACCATCTGGTCCGTATAGTCCAGATAATCTAGGATCAATAATACTTACTTGACTCGCTGGTATGTTATCAAGAACCTTTTTCATTTGCTTTGCAGAATACAACCTGTGCTTGTAGTTGTAAGGATACAAGTAATGATGACCACGTGTAAAGGATAAAGGGTTGTACCAAGTCCAAGGCAACATTCCTTTAACAGTGTAGTGCGCAAATGCTTTACTATTAGCACTTGCCCAATCATTTACATTAATATCGAGAAGTTTAAACTCTCGTGCACCTGCTCTGAATCGCAGATAATATTTGTTATATCGTCCGCGATACTTAGTGTGAGCAACTTCAAACTTTGGAGTGAGGTTAGGTATGAAGAATGAACCAATCACTTCGCCATTTGCATCAGCAGTAAGTTGACTAGTGCCGTCAGGATGACCGATAACTTGTGAGTGAGTAAACTTGTTACCAATCTCATCTGATCTATCAGACCACTGAACAAACGAAGATTCTTCTCGACACCATACAGAGACATCTTTACCGTCAAAGAAAGGAGTGAACTTAGTATTAGGAGTCAGACCTTGCGCTTTAAAGTAAATCTTACGTGAGCGAATCCATGGTACAAATGCAACATCGACAGTTCTATTACCTACAACATTGCGTAGAGTTTCACCAGAGATAATACGTCTGATAGTATTAGATTGTGATAGACCATATTTGTTATGTAAAGTTCTTAATGCCCATGCTCGGGTTCTACCTGAACCAGTACGAACCTGCTGTGCTAACTTAGCAATTTCTTTATTCTCTTTCTCGGTACGACCCTGCCAGTTCCACATCCAGTTGTTCCACAAGTATGCTTGCTTACCAAACAATTTGCTAGAACCTGCGAGTGATTTAACAGCATTCTGAATAGACTCTTTCCACTCATCAGTCGATGGCGATAGTTTCAAAGTTCCTACATTGTCAATAAGACCGAAAGGATTAATCTTAACAGTTCGGGATGCGAGTGTTTGATTTACCCAAGATGCCTCGGTGTGTGCAAGATAAACATTATCACCTTTCTTAATAACACCAGACGATGCCGCAGAATCAAAGATTAGACGCATATTACCTTCATCGAATGAAGGACGTACTAAACGATTCTCAGGATCAATTGCTGCCTTATAATCAGGTGATTCAACTTCACTGTTACCCTGATCATCATGCTCATCTACTTGCATACCACTGATAATACGAATGACGCCAGCACTATCAAGAACATTGTCTAATCTTGCTTCGAGTTCTGCAATACTTAATGTTGTTGATTCTTCTAGTGCTTCTAACTTACGATCAATATCACCGATGTCTTTCATCGTGTAACCGCGTTGCTGTGCGGTCGGAAGTATTGTCAAATCATCTTCATTAATAGTATTGCCATTAAGAACGATCTTGTATAGTTCCATAGAATGCATAGGCGTTTCTTTGAACTGAGGATCACGCGCTTGCTGACCCATTAGAACTTGTACTTCGCCTTCGGGTGTAAGAATTACTTTATCTGCGCGAGGTAGATAATAATCAACATCAGCAGTAATATTAGTACCCACTCTAGGTAGTGCATTAATATTAGAGAAAGTTCCTTCAAACCCATTTCTATCTGATCTGAAGTCCAAAACATCGCGTAGATCAATTACATCGCCAGATACAGTAGTGTGTAAAGGAATATCTTTATAAGGAACATTGTAAGAAGAAGGAGCAAATAAATCACCACTGCCTCGTGCAAAGTACTTGTACGAAATATAGATTGCAGAAGGATCAGCATTACCTTCTTTAAGTAAAAGACTACCATCTGCATAATAGTTATCGCGTTGTCCATCGTCAAGCACTACTGCGCCCGAGAGATCGAAACCAACACTGTTGCTTTGACGTACTGAGTCGATAGAGTAGATGTCAGGAACACCGATATCGAATACTGTACGACCTGCGGAGTCTGTAGCACTGTTGATAGTTGCAGTTGCAGTCGTTAGGGTCTTTGGACGAATTACTCCTGTCTTCTGAACATAAGCAAGAACTTCATACGTGCCAGATGCGCTTGCAAGACTTGATATGGTAGCATCTCTGCCGCCATTGGTAATTGCGATTGTATAAGTGCTAGGTGCTTCGATAACCGCACTACTAAGACTTACGATCCATAAAGATGAATCGACATATGATTGACCTACAGGTAACTGATCAAGAGTTACTGCATTAGTGGATGCAGTTTTAGACTGACGTACTTGCTTTGATAGAACAATATCTGAAAGAGATTCTACACGAGGAAATGAAGTTTGAAACAATGCTGAATTATTAGTAGTGGTTTCGTGTAATACTGCTTTACCGTCTTGCAAATCAATATCGAAATAATCAGTAGTAGAAGAACCAATACTTTTTACATTACCAAGGTCTTCTGTAGCAAACACTCTCATGTCAAATACATAAACCTTAAACTTAGTTCCGAAAGGTTCTACTGCACGAATACGACAAGTGCCGTAGTCAGTACCGCCACCGCCATAACCTGTTGCACTCCATAAGTCAATTCTTGCGTAATCAAGATCAGGAAGTCCTCTGTTAGCAGTACATACAAAGTAGTTGCCGTAGTTCACACCGATAACATCATTCTCTACAGTCTCAGTTTCTACTGGACGTGGAAGATTTAAAACGACAGGAGATTGATTCTCTACACGATAACCGTTTACATATGCAGTGCCTTCACTTACATTAAGTTCTAGGTTAGCATCTGTACCATTATCGTTGTCGCTTACATTAACAATAAATGGTTCAACAACATAATCGCCAGACTCTTCTTTGGTACGTAGAGCAAGCAGTTCTTCAATTTTACTATATGCATCGATTGATTGTAGTTGTTCGCTGATTGCAGAGTTTTCTACTTCTGCAAGGAACACAAATGTATCGTTATCCGCATCAATTAAATCTCTAGTAGTAAGTTCCAGTTTGATGCGAAGTCTGTCAGCACCAGGAGATGCTGTATTAACAATACCCGCGGCATTGTCGTAAAGATCATCCGTGTCTGTAACAGTTACTACTTCTTGGATAACATTGAAACCGACTTCAGCATTAATATTATCACTTGAGTAAGATGAAAGAATAATAGTTTGTTCTTCTGTATGCACGAAACGACCAAGAATAAAGAAGTCACCTTCTGCAACTGTAAACTTAGCACCGTAACCTGTTGCATTAGGAGTTTCTGTTACTAACTCGTATGCACTAGTAGAAGAAAACTGTTCAACCAAAGTTTCATTATCACCAAATGTAACTGGCGCATTTGTTGAAACAGCATTACCACTGTTGATGTACTCAACAAACAATGTATCAAACGTCTGGGTGTCGTTAGCAGGTATCGCTTGAATAACCTGAGCAGAAACATTAGTGTTAGGATTCTTTAAGATTGTGCCAGTTGGTATTGCACCGAACTCGCCACCCTGATTAGTCGCCGCAATCTTAACGAAGTGGTAAGCATTGTTCATGCTAACACCACCACCGTTTACTACTGCACCGTCTTTAAAGATGTTCTTACCCATGCGACCCATCTCTTCATAGATAAGAGTCTGCATCTGAGTAAGTTCTCGTGACTGAAGAGCGCGACCACTGTTGAACAATATCTGATGATAGTTGTCGTTAGCGTTATAATCGTCTGCATAACTTCCAGATAACGTATTAGATGTAAATATATTTGCCATGTTTTTAGTCTCTTATCCTAACTGAATTACGATGCGAATGTCTTCGGTTTGATTACCACCGCGTGTTATCTGTCCAACATTATTTATGTGTAAAATATCACCGGTTGTGGCGTCAACGTCAGGATTAAATAATCTAATAATCTCTCCGGTGCCTGTTACGGTTCTATTGACAAGAGCGGCACCGGTATTAAATTTACCGAACCCAGTAGTCTCGTCTTGATAATAATACAACTTTGTATCACCTGCTGAATCATAGTGATACACTTTACCTTGTATGGTGTTTTCTGCATTAGAGAATAAATCGTCTGGACCAAACACACCGTCTGTTTTATTAATCTGTAGAATTTTTAATGCGCTACCAACATTCAAATCATAGTCTGAGTCGGTAGGAGTATATCCACCTTCACCGTCACTATCACCGTACTTCTTCAAATCTCTGATTAAACAGGTTTGATAAAAATCATTCTCTGTTCGAATCTTGCTTTCTTCAGATGCTTTGAAATCTGCTTGTAACATTAGAGCAACAGACTTTAGGATCTTAGTTGGATCGTCATGTGTGCCTTTTGGTGGTGATATGATTGGTCGCAGTACTGCGTTACCCGCTGATAATGTTGCTCTAGCACAACGATAACCAGAACCATGTTGAAATTATGCATCAAGTGCGCTTTGTGAAACTTCTACCTTTACGACACTGCCGTTGTTAATAGTAACTTCGAAATCTGCTAAAGTACCATCACCATCTATAGTAAGATCAGGAGTTGCAGAGTAGTTATCTCCACCATCAACAATTTCAACACTAAGAATTTCACCATCAACTGATGCTTGCTGTAATGCATATTGCTCAATCTCTTCAGCAATAGTTGCAACAGCAAGTGCTTTCTTAACTGGAATCCATTGGTTTGTTTTATATGTAGCGTATGCTAGGTTAGACAATGTGAATAGATAACGCCACTTGTAGAGGTCTTCAAGAATGAAAGTTTTACCATCCGATGCTAGTCCACCACCATTCGCAACAGAACGCTCGTGTGATGCGAATGGTTCGTTCACGCAGTTCTGAACAACACCCTCAACACTCTTACCCTGCTCTATACAAAGAAATACTTCTTTCGATGAATTGATAACATAGAAGTTCTCTTGTGCGGGTTTCGCATCGTTATATGCTTCGTATGCAAATCCAGTTGTCCAAGTAACATTCTTAATAACATGAGATGCATTATTCAGTGCCTTGACTGCCTGAAGAGAATGTCTAACTTGATTCTGCGCATATACTGAGTTCTCAATCGTAGGATTGGTAATCAAGTCCGCCCTTGCAAGACCTATGTAATAGTTCTCGCTGTTGCCGTCGATGTCTTCTTTCAGTTGATCTAAAAGAAGACTCCTAAACGTATTAGTAATTGCAGATGTCATTTATTTTTCTCTTTAGTAATATGAGTCTATTTATAAGGTGTCTGTAAGCACTGCTCTGGCGATAGACGCTTCGTTGTCGAATCTCAGAATATTGTTTCGCGTTGGATTAATAACTGATTCATTAGCAGGTGTTGCAACAATCTTTATGAATTCACCAGATATTAAAGAACCCGCAAAAGCATTAAGAGTAAGTACGCCATTAGGTGCATCATATGATCCAATTACATCTGATTCAATAAGACCGTCAGCAACATTAATTGCTTCGATTGTACTTGTGCCAATTCTATTACGTAAGAAACAAGTCTTACCGTTCAAGAAAAAGTTCTCGCTCTGGATGATATATTCAACGTCATCAGGTTGTGCAATTGGAGCAGGATAGTCGATGATATAATCAACCGCACCATTCGCAGGATCGAATCTTGATTGCATCTTAATTGATGCTCGACTAGACAGTACCGAACCATCAACAGCATCAATATCAGATAGCAAGTTAGACCGTCTGAATGATTGATTGAACTTGCCTAAGTTCTCATCAAAGTAATCTGAAGTGGCACTCTGTACTAGTGCTTCAACTGCGCTTTGACCTAGTGATGTTAATCTAGGATTGAACTGGAAGAATGTAGTTACTTCTAAGAAAGTATTAACTGGATCCGTGAACTGAAGTTCAAACGATGCAACAGACAAATCTTTCGCCAGTTTCTTAATTGATTCTTTAGTAGATGCAATCACTGTAGCATCTTCTGTAGTAAAGTCAACCGAAAGATATACAGAACCGTATCTAGGTGGAACATTGTCTTGTCCGCCCCATGCTTTAATGTCGCTGATAACAGTCTTGAAATTACGTAGTGTTAGTGCCGCATAGTCTTCGGCAGTAACCATTCTATTCTGTGTCGCATAGAGATAAGGAGCATTCTTACGAATAGATTCGATGCTTTCTTTCTCATTACCACCGCCAGCAGTTCCGCTAGTGATGTTTAATGTCTTACCGCCGATAGTGCTTTCAGCAGTAAATACTCTAGCACCATTTGCTGAAGGACCTGCAACTGTAGTATATTCAACTAGTATTCTGTTACCCGCTTTAGGAGTAGTGTTAGTAAATCGAACACCGTTACCAAACGATATTTCATAGAAACCATTCGGCGTTTCTTTTGCTACGAATATTGCGGAGTTCACATCAATAGTTGTTGCGTCACTAATGTTAGTATAAACAGTTCCGACAAGATGTGAGGGATCTTCGAATACAGTAACTTTAATAGTTGCGATATCAAGATTGGTTACAGGGATAACAAACGAATCTGTTGAAGCAGTTTCACCTGCAATAAAGTTCTTGCTCTTAGTAGTACCTTCGTAGATAGGAACATTGATGTTAGAGTTCGCAGTAAAGTAATATAGATTGCTACCATTGTTTGTTGCTGTCAATGTATCGCGAGTCTGGAAAGTGTACGTTAGATTGTCAACAGTGGTTGTGAACTTAAAACCTGCGGGCATCGTAACACTAGATGGGTTTTCGGTGTCTTCGATCCAAAGATTCACTACAGCATATGCCGCAGTTCTTGAATTGACCGTGTAACCCAAACCGCCTGCTATTCCAACTAATGAGGAACGCATCTGCGCAGTACTCAAAAAGGATTCATTCAAAGCGTAGTTAGCGACCAGTGAATTTTGATGTGTGTTGTATGCCAACACATCTAGTAGACTAGACAGTGCTGATCCTTCGAAGTTATAATCCGTAAACTCACCTGAGCGTATCAAATGGGTTTTAAGACTATTCTTGATTGCATCAAAATCTAAATCCGTAGATTTAATAGTTGTTGCCATTACTGGTTATCCTCTTATTATAATCCTTCGGTGATGATTAGTACGAAACCTGAATTATCAGATAACGAAATTTCATCACCGTCCTGTGTTAATATTGCACCGTCAACCGACTTACCGATATCTCTAATTAAGAATGCGCCTGCTTCTGTCAATGTTCGTAGAGTAACTACATCTTCTCTTTCTGATAGTATAACTCGATCAATAATTTGATCAGGTGTAACTGGCAATCCGATAGGTAATGCAGGACCTGCTGTCTGTCCGCCTACTGATATTTTTAATGTGTCAACTTGATTCGTATTTACTACACGAAATTCAACCACTACATCGACACTATTGTAGTCTGGTGTTGCGGAGACTTGTAGTCGTGTTACTGCCACTCGTGGTTCATATCTTTCTATTGCTGATTTGATAGCAGATGATATTTCTTCGCCAGTATCAGCATCAGCAAGATTGAAGAGTAGACCACTCAAGTCTGCACCGAACTGAGGTCTATAAGGTTTCTCAAAACGATTCGTTAGTAGTAGTGTTTTGATTGCTTGCTTTACTGAGGCAGCGTCCTTCTTACTATATACATCACCACCACTAGTAGTATTCGCCTCAAACGTCAGATCAAAATCAGAGTACAGACGGTCGCGCACGACTCTCACACTCGTACTGAGATTACCATCCTCTGCTGAAAAAATCTTCGCCATGCTACTACAATCCTTTTTCTTTTATTTATATGTTATTTTTAAGAGAAAAATCAAATATACTATTCTTCTTCAGGAAGTATCTCTAATAACTCATCTTTTGATTGAAGTTCGCCATTATAAGTTGTTTCGAGATTGTACTTGTAACTTACGTCCCAATCAGTACTAACCTTTGGCATCTCTAATATAATAGAACAAGTGAGATCGCCATTCGGATCAAATGTGTCGTAGTCAAGTGTCAACTTATCATAGTTCACATAATCTTTCCAAAACACTGCAAGGTCAAATGATAATCGAGGGTCAGTCTTACCTTGTTGATCAATAAGTTGATATACTACTGTGCGTCCAGTTCTACGCAAATCGTTGATACTATTTGACGTTGGTTTCTCACCAGTGTATACTGGTAGTCTTGCTAACCATCCGTCAGGACCTTCGCCGTAAGAACCTTTATTATTCTCTGCGAGTTTCTTTGCTGCCAGTTCATCGTTTACTTTAGTCTCTTGTATAACAAACTTAGGATTAGGTTCATATATCCCTTCACTCACTACTAGTCTATGTTTAGAAAAGAACGAATTGCCTGTTACGGTTTGTATTGCCTGCGCATGAAGAACTAAGTTTCTAGCAATCTGTGCTGTATCAGGTGCACCAAAGAAACCTTCGGCATATAGTTTCTCTAACTGTGTACGTGATCCTCTAGCACCCAGAAACTTAGCAAGTGTTATACCTGGACCAAGTTTAGTCGCTGATGTGATAGACGTTTCAAACTCTGGATTATATTGTGGATCTACCAATAACTTCATTTTGTATTTACCTTAAATCGCTTGCTTCTAGTGTCAGCAGGGTTGTTGCCGAGAGTGTTTATGCCGAATCTAATAGTTCCTTTCTTAGATGCAGATCGCCCAATGTTTCGGGGAAGGTTTCTCTTAAAGTTCGGGTTTAGTTTGCCTTCACTCACTAGATAACTTGTGAACCCGCGATTATCAAAGTTAGCAGGATCTCTCATCTTAGAACGAATCTCATGAATCGTAGGATCAAAGTTGAATA
>Ga0115008_10002229_pt1 | contig 16065 bp, 12 predicted proteins | sample FraStrMetagenome_FD_87164 | JGI IMG/M metagenome (GOLD analysis project Ga0115008, IMG submission 87164) | Marine eukaryotic phytoplankton communities from Arctic Ocean - Fram Strait ARC3M Metagenome | ecosystem: Environmental > Aquatic > Marine > Oceanic | place: Fram Strait | collected...
ATTTGTGATTTTGTCAATTATTGAAGGAAAAAAGTGAGATGAGGAGGTACAAATTTGAAAATTTACTTATCGCATTTTTGATAAATAGACAGCAATATTGTTTGTCAATTTTAGACGGACAAAAGTGAGATGAGGAGGTACAAATTTGAAAATTTACTTATCGCGTTTTTGATAAATAGACAGCAATATTGTTTGTCAATTTTAGACGGACAAAAGTGAGATGTGGAGGTACAAATTTGAAAATTTACTTACCGGTATCGCATTTTTGATATGTAGTCAGCAATATTGTTTGTCAATAATAGACGGAAAAAGTGAGATGAGGAGGTTGAAGTTGAAAATTTACTTATTGCAATTTTGATAAGTAAACAGCGAAAAAAAGTGTCATCTCAAAATCTGCCAGAGTGTGCTTTTTACAACAAAAATCTGCCAGAGTCCAGAGTGTGCTTTTTCTCTTAATAAAAAAAATAAAAGCATACCGGTACAGTTTTAAAAAAAAAAAGTAACCGTAAGGAATAAGGAACGTAAAATTTGAATTTGGATTTGGAAAACAATGTCCAAATCCAAAAAACCGAACCGTAAGCATTAGCCTAAAAATATACATATACTGTAGGCTATATTTTATATTAATTACTATTGCGGATGTCGATCATAAGCAACGCCACTATCCGATGGTTTGGTGTGGAATACAATTCTCGAATTATCTGCGTTTGAAACGGATATAAAATATTGTATTGTGCTTCTGGAGATGCAAGCGTTATGAAAATTGCAAATGGCCGGGACGAAGTTCTGAACCAAAGTATAACTATCTCTTCCGTTCTGTGCGCCCGATAAAATTTTGTTGGCTGCTATTGATAATGTCACGTAAAGTGTAAAACTACATATATATATTTTCCTATATTTTCAACTCATTTAAGTTGTAGGTTTACCCTTTTAGTATCATTTTGTTCGAGAGCATCGCGACAATAATCATTTTTCGTTCAAATACCTTACCCTCGACGTTTGAGTGCTTATCGTTTCCTTGTCCTTTGACAAAAATTAAAAACTCGCTTCCTCGCCGATTCTTATACACCAAATTGATTGTCAGTAACATTCTGTTCGGAAGATGTATATGAAACGCACGCATTCCCTTCATTTTTAATGTATTCTTTTATGGTTGGTAGTAACGTTTCATCAGCAGCCTTCAACGTGTCCAGTACATCGTCATCGAAAGTCACGAATGATTCATCTGCTACAATTAACCTTTCCTCTAGTTCACGAACTTCTTTTTCAGGGCGAAAAAGTTCGGTGTTTTCTTGAGGAGATGTGTAAGAAACGCATGCATTTTCTTCATTTTCAATGCGTTTATTAATGAACGGGAGTAAAGATTCATCAGCAGTCTTCAACGTGTCTAGTACATCGTCATCGATAGGCACAAATGATTCATCCGCTTTAATTAACTCTTCTTCTAGTTCACGAACTTCCTTTTCAAGGCGATAAAGTTCGACTTCTTTTCGGAGCCTCTCTCTTGAATAATCGTTTTCTGCCTTTTTGAAACTCGACACATTCTTATTAGTCGATTTCGTTGTCGTAGCCATTTTCTGGATTAAATTAACTGTTCCCGTCACTGCCCGTAAGAAACCTCTCATTACCTGCCTTTTCATTCCAAGCGCGGAAGAACTTGAAATAGGAAAAGTTGGGGATGAGACTGTTAAATTGTACGGAGAGACATTCTCGGACTGCAAATCCACACTTTTTTCCGTCTTGATAAGTCTATCAAAGTCAGGAACTTCATCCTGCGAAAAAGTGACCGTATCTGTGTGCCCTATGATCTCCTTCTCTACCTCATTTTCTATTTCTTCTTGCTTCGGGAGAATTGCGCCTGAGATTTGTTTTGCTGGTAAACCTGTTTCCTTGAGGAAGAATGCAATAGCATCCTTATCTTTCGGCACCAAACCCTTCTCAGCTGTAACGGGGGCAAACTCAACTCCAGTAACTTGGCTCTTCTCGTCATTTTCGCAATCCGGTACCGACTTAACGCTAGCTCCTTGAATTGCTTGCACTGTTGTACGAGATTTCTAAGCGGTGAATAGGTTGTAAAATGCAAAGCAATTCGTAACGGTACTTACTCTCTATTCTTCGTGTCGGAGACTCAAGATGTTTCATAACGGAATCTAAAGCAATAGTGGAGTTGTGTCCCTTCATAGAACTCTCGGCAACCTCAACACGAGGTTGCTCTCTACCAAGGGTTCCTGAAATAATACCTTTCTCTTTCTCATCAATGTTCAAAACAGCTGTATCGTTTGCATTTGAAACATCGACTACATCAGTGAGATTATATGTGCCATCATCTTCATTTGAAGAAGTTTCACACGTGAAAGTTTCTGCAATAGAATCATTTGTATGATCACTGAATCGGTACGAACCTTCGGTGGCAATGTTCGGCGACTCTCTATTCGCACTATCACCTTCCCTTATGGGATGTTGCACACAATGTTCAATTTTAGAATGATTACCAAAGCCTTGGACAGACGTAGAATTGAGAATCATCTTTGTTTCCGATGCGCATTCAGGGACATCTTCATATTCATTTTCCATCAATTTCAACTTTTCTTTAGGAGAATCGCCAGTGAAGTCAACATCAGAAAATGAATCGGGGGAGACCTTGAAAGATTCTGTACAAGATCCTTCTTCTTTTGCAGTATAAACAAATTTTGAAGTTTGATTTATTACGGGAAGATCCTCTTTGGATTCAATCATAGGATCGTCATCAAGATTTTCGATTATTTTCGTGACTTCCTCTGTGTTCATTCCTTTTTCATTTTCGATTGGTTCCTGGTCTACAAATTCTATTGTTTCCAACTCAAAAGTTGAAAAGGACTCATCTGAATGAGCTTGATCAATATTATTTTCTGATATCGGTATTGTCAAATCGTTGGTGTTGATTGGCCTTGGGTGAAATTCGATTGGATTCAAACCTCGAACTTCGATATCGACAGCAGAACCAGCTTCCTCCCTATTTGCCTCTGATCTGCTAGTGGTTATGCCATCACTGTCTTCCTTATCATCTATCACATATTCCGAGCAAATCTCATTTTGTTCTACTATCATGCTTTTGTTTTCTTTATCGTTACCTACAATATCTTTCGAGGGGTTTTTATTTTCCAAAACCTCATCGAGCAAAATTTGAATATCGTCCATGTTACTTTCCATCGAAAAACCATCATCATCGTCAGAAGCTACACTACTCAATTGCATTATTTCATCTAATTCCTTTGCACTCGATGTCAAAGATTCAAGGTTTTCCTCCTCCATTCCAACAAAAGGTGTAATATCCTCATCGTTACAGAATAACCTCTGAGTTACGTCGTCATCACATGAAGTATCCATAGTCAAATCAAAAGTCGAATTAGTGCCGCCATCCGTAATATTTTTTATGTCATTATCTAAAGAGATGTCTTCGGAAATGAGATCATCTCCTCCTTGTTCCTTGGCTGTTTGGAATTCTGGATAAAAATGGTTTTCTTCATCAAAACCTACATTGAGAAACCTAGATGCAAATTGTCCAGTAGGAGTGTAGGCAAACCTTCCACTCTCCAACTTTTCAGTCTCCATCATAACACGTTGAATCCACTGATCAGTTTGTTCGTTTCTCTCCACCTTTTCATTGGTAACAGAAAATGGTATAAATGGTTTAGGATAGGATACTGCTTCATCATCATCCTCACCCTCAGGAATTTTTGCTTCTTCGTTTGTGATCTGCGGAGACTCTTCAAGTACATCATCATCTTTCTCTTGCAGAAAACTTTCCTGCAAAACCTTTTCAAACTCCGCCTTCATGGACTCAAACGACGACAAAGACGTCTCATTTCTAAGTTCGGACGATACAACACGCTTACGATAATCCCTCTTCACCCACAAATACCCTCCAACAAGCGTGGTTGTGGCAACAGGATAATAATTCGTAGAAGAGTCAGCCTTATCCATATCCTCTTTTCCACGATCCTGTAATTTGGGATGAACCTTGACCCTCTTCTTCACATGTCCCTTCTTCCTTGGACTCGTCCGCACCACGGCCTCTGCAGTAGCAGGAGCATTATCATCCATGTTCGGCAATACAATCTGCACATCGCCGTGAAGAACGTTATCACCTTCGACCATCGTGGATGCCAACGCTGACCTTGCTGCAGTCCATCCAACAGTGGATGCCAATGCTAGTGAGCATACTCGTCGAATTAAGGAACGCTTGTTACTCAACGGATTTATGAACCTTGATGAGGAGGAGGATGAGGATGTAAATGCATGTACATCCTCCTCCTCATTATTATTATCAGTATTGCCAATGCTACCGCCCTTTTTCTTCTTATCGTCGTACGTTGCACGGTGCGATGTCATCTTGAGTGTATCCCGATACACATGACGTTGCGGAGGATGATTCCTCATGAGGGAAAAGGCTTCACTCGGACGCACATGCACGTGTATGAATACATGCACTGCGAAGGCAAGCCCGATGCGGATGCTGGGCTTCATGATTTCAAACGTATCAGTATGTGGATACTATATATACGAGTGTATTTTAGGATTCAATACTCGGTTTTTGGAATTGTACATGTATATACAAATGTTAATGCATGCTCATGGAGTAGCACTGGAGAGTATTGTGTGAGAGAGAGAGGATGGATGGATGGATGGATGGATGGATCCAAAGAAAAAGTTATTCGAAACACAACCAAGAAATCGACTCTTTCTTAGAAGTTTTAGAAGATATATAAAAGATATATTTTGATGGATGTCGTGATCGTGATGGATTTGATGTGATTGTGATTGGTGATTGGAATGAGAACCAGAAGCAGAAAAGAGAAAATCTGTGTTTCTATTTCAAACTCAAACCAGTTCAAAGTTAAATGACGCGCCACTCAATATTTAGTTTGTGACTAACGGTCTATGAGCTAATTCACTCAAGTGAAGAATCCTGTGTGTACTTCGACGTTAGGGTTGGGACTAGGGTTAGGGTGAGATCTATGCGTATGGCGTATGTAGAGCCTACGAGTAAAAGGGATAAAGGGATGATGTCAGCTGCGTGATCGAGAGAGACGAGGAAAAAAGGAAAATGAGAAAAAGAAAAAGAAAAAGTATACATTGTACATACGCATCCTTGTATTCCTTGTTTACATGTTAGTTACGTATACACCTACAAGGAGATAGATAGACTGACAGACAGAGGTATTGTCCTACACTCGAAATAATATAACATGGTATCTCAGTCGGGGTCAGGATCAGGATCAGGGTCAGGGTCAGGATCAGGATCAGGGTCCGGTGAAAGGAGAAGGAGTAGCACCAGTTTCTTGTTCACGGCGATTGTGACAGTGACATTACTACTTCCACTTCAACGATCCGTCGTCGCATTTCAGTTGGACAAACCTTTTCATTCTTTATCATCCACATACCATCCGAATGATTCGTCTCGGTATCGAACGGTACTGCGTGAATCAATGTCTGAGAATGAAATGGAATGTTCATCGGTAGCACGGGCAACGTGTTATTCACCTTTGTTTCGTCGGAAGGAACATCGCTCAGATGGTATTTTTGGTGTTGGTGTTGGCACAGATGACGCTCGTGGTAGAAAGAAGCAGTGGTCAGGTGGTGTTGCAACTGCTGCTAGTGTAGCGTTTACAACCTTGTTACCGATTCATGCAAATGCTGCTAAGGGAGAAGCGGTCGCTGATTTACGTGCGGCTATAGAAACTAAATCAGATATAGTACGTGGTGTTAAGAATCGGCAAGACAAACAATCGAGTAAGGAGGTTATGGGTATTAAGCGGCGATTTATTGCACCAGCTGTTGCGGTGATTGGATCTGGTTCGTTTCTATTGTCAAAGCGTGATTTGAAAGGTCGAAAGAAAAAATCGTTCAAAAAGGCCGATGAAGAAGGATGGAGGAATAGACAAAAGAAGCAAAGGATGGAGCTTGAGGAGCTAGACCGGATTGTATCCGCATTTGAAGACGTGACGTCAACTACGGAGGAAAATTCGGAAGAAGATGTTGTCGAGGTGGTCGAGGCATTTGTAAGTGGCGAAGATGAGATAAGTTCTTCAATCAAACCGAGTACTCGTACCTCGAAAAGTGATGAAGTGGACACAGAAACTAACGAGCCAGACGACGATATTTCGGACGTAACGCAATTAGACCCATCATCTATGATTGACTTTAGTTTCAAAAAGTCTGATAGTGAAAGTGAAGGAATTAAAAGCGAATTGCCATTAGACATGGAAAATGCTATTGAGAAAGGGCTCTCGTTTGTGAGTGAGGAAAGTAATGCAACGAATGGAGATTTATCTTATAAAACCTTATTGAATGGTGAAACAAATACTGAAAGCAAAATGCTAGTTGATATGTCGGCTGCTATTGAAAATGGACTTTCATTTGTGAGTGATAAAGAATCTTCGAACGCTGAGGTGAAGGAAGATGCACAGACTAGCAAGTTACCGGATGATATGTTGGCCGCTATAGAAAAAGGAATCTCTTTTGTAAGTGAAGACTTGGCAGAATCAAAGAACTCTGTTTCAGGTGAGCTTCTAGCGAATGATGATACACAGTCGAAGGAGGAGCTTCCAGAAGATTTGACGGTGTCTGATAAGGACGAAGTTTCAAATGTCAACGAGCACCTTACTGAAGCGAATGGATCCACATCAGGAAAAGATACACCAGCTGTAAATGGCGAATCGAGGATAAAAGATGTTTCCACTGATGCTAGTGCAATGAATTCTCTTATGGAGTTTAGCTTTGGCTCCTCTACTTCAACGCCATCCTTCGAGAGCACTTACGATGTGAATGATGCTGTTAAAAATGGTCTATCATTCATAAATGGCGACGTAGATGAATATGTACCTCTTGAAATGAACAATGTTAAGGAGGATATAGTTGATGATGAAATTAGCACTCCTGATCTGCAATCAGCAATTGATCGAGCGAATGATTTCGTTTCAGGTACGAATGATTTGCACGGTAACGAAAGTAGAGAAAAATTTGAAACGATAAATGAACGAACGAACGGGGAAGCTTCAAACGTCGATACCGACGACATGGATCGGGAAGGCTCTAACGAAGGAACAAGTTTAGATGTATTAGTATCAGACAACGCAGAAGGTAAGTTTTAACGAATTCACCAAGCTATTGCTATTTTGAAAGAAAGGATATTGCACACGCGATTATTGATATTTTCAACTAAACTTTGATTGAATGAAGATGTAACCATGGAGGTCGATGAAGACAACGATAAACAAAAAACTAAGAAGCAAAAAGATCTAGCAAATACAGCAAGTGCTCTCCTAACGTTGGGAGCAGCGGGTGTCGCCGTAGAATTTCTTTCGTTTGTTGATACTATAGTTGCCTTGCCATTACTGTTCGCTGGCGCAAGTACATTAACGGAAGATTATTTGAACAGGAAAGATGAGAGCAAATAAGTTAGATTTGATTGAGCCATTACAAGTTCTACTTTGTTTAGCAACTGCGCTTAATTTTCTTGTATCTGATGAAAAACATTCAGTTACGATAGAGGGAGTGTAAAGTCAAATACTCAGTGGAGATAGAGGAAGGGCAAAGTCACTTGATTGGCTTCTATTTTCTGTCTTTATTGCTTTTGAAGGCGTTCTTGTAGATTCGTCTTCAGGTAATAATCGAGATGCTCTAGACTTGAAAGCTGCAACTGCCCCATTAGCTGACTCGTAGTCTATTCTTTCAGGATTATACGATCCGGGTCCGGGATGATACTTCCCTTCTTCGTCAACTTGATGTTTTGTAAACGGTGAAATACCAAATCGGTCTAGAGATGAACTAAACACTGATAAAGGCCGGTTCATATATGGTTCATCCACGTTGTAGATTACGTCGTAATGCCCAGGGGCTGGAGTTGCAAGGGCTGTACTTTTCGTTTCACTAAGACGACTTGATCTCGACCGAAACGCAGCACCTACCTGACCGATGCCGCTTTCTGAAAAAAGTGCATCCATCGCTTGTGCAACATTATATCGCCCTGGAGCATTATTGTAAGAGTTTTCTCGGCGCCCATATAAAACGTTACTCGTTGATCTGCCTATCGTTTTGAAGCTATAAGAGAAAGACTTATCCCAGGCTTTGAGCTCTTCCAAACCATACGGATAATATTGCCCTGGTCCTGGGAAATTCGGAGGCCGTCTCCGCGTTATGTATTGCTTGTTAGAAGATTTCATTGCGTAGTTTCTTTTTTCGTAGGATGTGTGTGGGCGATGATCAGCAAAACTCCCGCTTATTATCGGATTATACGAACCTGGTCCAGGTCTGAATCTTTCTAACCTTTCCATCTGATCAGGAAAGCGCTCTGATCTCGATACGGCTATACCCATACGTTTTCCAGATATACAATTAGGACGGTATTTTGCAGGTCCTGGATTATCTTGGTACTTTACCTCAAAGCGGTTTGTCCTCAAGCCGAAAGCATCACTCTCTTTTTCTTTCTCGCGCTTGAAGCTTTTTGGCACTGATGTAGTTAGAGATATATTTTTGAACGACTTTCCGGTGCACGCCAGCTTCATATTTCCGGTGGATTCATTTCGTTTTAACATGTCGCAAACTTTTTTAAACTACGAAATGAAAGGAGTTTTAGTTAAATCTGATTCCTTCAGGGTCCTACTTTTTCTCAATTGAACAGACCCGAATCCTAAAACCTTGAAAGGATACGTGATAATATTTTACCTGCCGAAAGGAGTCTGATATTTGCCAGAAGTAGTCTTGACATGTTGCTACGGCCCTTACCCTGTCGAAAAGGAAAGTGACGACCTACCTCTTGTGACTTAGTCACGTAAACATACAGAATATATCTCAAAAGAAGACTACAGATTGATTACACTCTAAATAATGTCCATAGTATCTTTTTTGTTTTACACTGACCACTTTCTTTTTTCACTTGGATGCTATTTTTTGCGACACCTTTGAATTTTCATCATTATCATCCTTGAATATATTGCAGAATTTATAAGAAAGGATGTCTTTTCACATCTTACTCTAGGGCTTGCGACGAATGGTGTGTCATAGTAAGAACGCAAGTACAAGAGTAGAAGTTAATAAAATAAAAGCATACAGTTTAAAAAAAAAGGTCGAGAGCAATGAAAATCGAAATATACAATTGAATCATTTATTTTAAAACAGATTATGCGTCTCCTTTAGTAACATTTGCATCCAAAAGCTTAGCCATGGAGCAGTATTCATCTTACAATTTACACTGAGGACCGAGCTAATAAGTTGGACTCGACCGAGGATATTCCTGCTGAATCCCTCGTTCTTCCGAACCCGAAAAAGTCTTTGACGCTCTGTAACAAACTTTTAAATCCAAATTTATCTTTGCTTTTATCATAAGGCCAAAAATAACCAATAGCAGCGAATCCGGCGATTCCAACAATTCCTGAACCCACAATGCAACCAAGCCTTATCATTTGTCTCTGCCATTCCGCTTCGCGTCTTCTGCGATCCGCGAATGGCTGTGACCGAAGATCACCAATTGCGCACAATACAAAATGCTCTAAAATTGATCTGGCCTCACCTGCAGAAGAAGCAGATGTGAGCATGGGTGGTTCCAATTCCAAATTCTCACAATGAATTTGAGCTGTTACGACAACCGACGAGGACGATCTTTTAACACCGCCTTCCTCGATATCATCCGCAACTTTACTCGTTTTAATACATTCCTTCTTAGTTCCAACAAAAACTCTTGGAGTGTTGTTGTCATTAAAATATTTCGCCTCCACAGTCTCGACAAATTTATAACTAACTTCATCTGTACAATCAAATGCAAAGACAGCTAAGTCACAATTCTTTGTCAACTCTGGCGAGGAAATGGAAGATGATGGAACCTCGGTTAATATAACATGCACAAGTGCATTCTCTGTGATAGACGACCCTGCATTCTTTCTTAACGACTTGAGCCTAGCCCTAGGTATGCTAACTTGAGAACATTTAGTTTGGGGAGTTTCTGTTTCCTCTGTATTTAAAGGATCTTTGTAACCACCAACGAGTGAATTGAGAAGTGCCGTTTTCCCACATTTATGATTACCAAAGATATTAATACGGACAGAAAGTACAGAAGAGGATTTACCAGTTGATCGATGATCGTTACCCAAATGATACATCTCCATTTTCGTCTTTACGGGATTGATACTTGATACCATCAACCAATAGGACAACCAATCAACAAAACTTAAAGTAGGATGAGCGAAAGAAGTTGGGGGCGATGAATGAGAAATATTCATCCCACCAACCCCCGACTCAGATATGTTTTCATGCAAAGAACTGCTAGTCTCATGTGAAGACAAAATGGTGACTCCAGCATCTTCATCTTCTTCATTTATAGACATATCAGCGACACTTGATGGTGGACTAGGAAAAAGATCGTTATACCAATGAAGAGACGGTGTTGAAAAAGAATTCTGAAACATATCGTTCGAACGAGCTGGATGCCAAGGTGGAAGTGACGGGGATGGAATTATTGAAAAGATTTCCTATGTATGTTACGTTCAATCACATGAAATGGCAAATTTGTGTCATCTAAGGTGAAATAATCGTACCTGAATATCTTTCTCCGAGAGCTCACCATCGTTGTTGGAGTCAAACTGAGTGAACAAAGAAACCAAAAACTCTTCGTCCTCGGCGGAAAGCTTACACTGTGCCAAATATTCATCATTAATCCACTGCGGGATCTCCAATACAAGATTGTCGTCGTAACCAAAATGACGTAAAATAGTCCATGGCACTTCCCAAAAGTCTTTCAACATAAACATTTCTATCATGGCTAGGAATCCATCGACAGTAAACTTGTCTTCGCGAATATAATCAGCAGAATGCGCAGGTTTGTTCTTCATCAACACTTTTTTCCATCCCTGAATATGTTTGTCGAGTATGGGGTGCTTGAAAAATCGAGCTTGAAAGTTGCAAAGTTCCAAGTCACTTAAAAGCCCATCCTTGTCGCTATCAAACATGCGAAAGACCCTGATGAAGGCTTTTTTACATATATTCGTAATCGCTCCGTCAGTCAAATCGTACAAAGGCCATATTGGAAATAGTACCGCCTCCTGTGTCTTCACAAAAATATCGTTCACATTTAACAATGTTTTCGCACTCGTCTTTATACAATGACGAACGAATTTGAATCTCTGTAAAAGCGCAACAATTTGCTGCCTGTCCACACGCGCATCCTCTTGCGTAGGTGGCGCCGCCAATGCAAGATCAAGTTTGTTACCAGCAATGACAACGGGAGGAATCTGATTGTAGTCAATAACATCGTCTGGACCACTAATAGAATTTGGAGTCTCTGTAACAGCCGGAGGAGGCGAGAAGCAGCGTTCAAGTAACGGCAACCAGTACCCTTCCAACCTCTGAAACGTCGAGGGCCGATCAAGATCATAGACAAGCACTACAGCTTCAACATTCTCTTCTGCCGCTAGTAACGACTCGACATTACTACTCTGCGTATCAATAATCGTGATAATCGGATTGCTCGTTCCATTACCACTACCACTACCCCCACTCACATTACCATCCATATTCACCTGCTCATTACTTTTCCCCTTTGACACAACCGCATCTCCACCACCACCACCACCACCACTCCCTGCCTTACTCCGTCCACTGTTAAAACTCATGGGTAGACGTACACGAGTCATCAATCCCGGCACCCGTTCCGAAAAATGACGCGATACGTACGTTGATATCAACGATGACTTTCCAACGCCATCTATATATCATTTCACATGCATACATGCATACATATATATATTTGAATGTATATATTCAAACAAGTGTGCACCAAACGCATCCCATTACAAAATAATATGAGGTGAGTCGCTGTATCATCCAAAACACAAACACAAACACAAACACAAACAGTTCTGTATCTCCATCAAAGGAGGGAGAGCGCTCATCCTCCTACCATTTCTTCAACGAATGAACTTCCAATATCTCTACTCACTCACCATCACCTAACACTAGAATGTGTACGGATTCATTCTTGTTGGACGTCGTAGGTGTACCATTCCTTTTGGGCATGGTAGTAGGATCGTGTAGTTGGAAAGGGTATTGGAGCAAACTCACGAGCCCGGAATTGTAAGGAATATATCTATGAGTGAATACCTGGTGTACTCGGTATTTTATATTTTTTATATATATTAATACATGTATTAATACCGGTATATATATATATAGCGTGTGTGTGAAAAAAGTGTTCTGTTCCAGCGTCATGTCCATGTCATCATCATCCATCGTTGCAAGTTGCAGGTGAGAGAGCAAACCCCAGTACCGATAGTGTGCAAGTGCAAGGCATTGAGCGAGCACGACAGGGGGATGGGACCACTGAAACTTCGTAGGAACAGAGCTTTTAGGATCTATATTAGACGAGTATTGGACGAAAATGCGAACTCTTAAAATGTGGCCTTCGCAGCCGCTGATTGCAAGCACAGTGGTCGGTCGTCTCTCCCTACAAGTCGATTCTACACAAAAAAGTGAGTGTTGATTGTGTGTTTTACCATCACAACGTGACAATATCCATCATCACAGATCGCAACATCTTTTTCATATATATATATATATCACCGTACAAACACCTCTGAACACTACCGATATACATTAATTTCGAACGCTATGCGTTACAGCATTATTAGTAAATATACGATAGAATGTTGAATATGATAAGATCGTCCGTGCTTCGGCAGCCTCATGTGGCTCGTCAGATTTGGATGATGCAGAATGCGAAGAAGTTGTCGACGATTAATTGTAGTTGTTGTAGTAGTAGTAGTATATTGACTGCATCCGGTAAGAGAGTTATCAAGATGGGATTTCGAGGAATTTCGTCGACGCAGCCGCTTCTTATGAATGCTGAACCTGCTACAAAAGATGATGGGGATGAACGAGTTGAAAATGAGGTGGAGATTGCTAAGGAAAAAGTTGATGTTTCCCCCGAAGTTGAAGCTATCGTGGATGAAATATTAAAATTGGATATGATTCAGGTATCGCAGTTGTCAGAATTATTTGCGGAGAAGATTGGGTTACCGAAAATGGATCCTAATGCAGCAATGACAATGACTATGGGTGGCGGCGGCGGCGGCGGAGGAGGAGCTGCTGAAGTAGAAGAGAAGGTTGAAGAGAAAACGGAGTTTGAAGTAAAGCTTACTGGATTTGATACCAAGTCTAAAATTAAGGTGATCAAAGAAATTCGCACAATAACTGGACTAGGTCTGAAAGAAGCAAAAGCGCTTGTCGAAGGAGCACCTAAAACGGTCAAAGGCAACATAAGGAAAGAGGAAGCTGATGAAATGAAGGAGAAACTAGAAGCTGTTGGAGCTACTGTTGAAGTAGTGTAATCAAGTTTTAATATATTGAAAATTAAATTTTATTTTAAGTTGTGTACTAAAGTTCTGCACTTTTCCAGAGCTCGATGAACAATGAAGTTGAAAATTACAATTTTGAAGAAACCTAGATTTCATTGAAGAAAGGGATTAACGCGGGCTACGAGAAGCTCTGACTCAACCAAGGTGGTTCGATAGTGAAGCTTAACCTCATTGTTTGTATTTATTAGCAAGGCTTCTAGTTCGATGTCGACGATTTAAAAATCAGGATTACTCAAAGCTAAAATAACAAACGTCTCAAACTGTTAGGTACCACAAGGCATTAAACGTCTATCCTCCTTACTCTGAACAAAAACTGCCTTCTGTTTTTATTGTACTGCTTCCTTAAAATCTTTCATATGGTTACGAGAATAAGAAGAAAAGAGGGTGTTTCCTAATATATTTTATGCTCCAATCACAGCTCTCATCTATGAACAAGAGTAGAGGTTAAGATAGAAAAGGTTTCCGAAGAAACAGGGAAGAAACGCCTTCACAACAGATTGCAGGGTGAAGAGATCAAGGAAAATTGCTCATCTATAACATTATGTACACAAATTCGTCTTCCTATTCGTCTTCAATTCATACTCTAGTCTACAAAAAGCTAGCATCATTCAAAAAGCTTCATTGATTCCTTGGCAGTCTTACAATTATACATCAATGCGTCACATGCTTCTCTGGCTAAAAGACAAAAAACGGCGGTAGTTCTTTCAAAATTTCAGATGGAGGTAGTCCAAAATCTTGTATGTTGGACAGAAGGCATTTGAGCTTGGAAACGTTATGCTCATCAGTATCGTAAGCCTGAGATCATTTATTGGAACATTATTATCAGCGAGAAATTGATTTTATCATAGTTCTTATAAATCGAATAATTTATGGGCTCACCTCAATAATTTTAAGAAAATGCTTATGCTGAATAATGTTTTAGGTGCGATAAGAAATAATGATATCGAGATTAAATCTAATACCACAACTAATACTGAAATGACTTTGTACTCACTTGACGCTTATACCTTGTGTACTCTTCATCTGATAGATTCTCTTTGAACATACTTAAATAAATAGGAAAGAGATCACATACATTTTTTATTGGTCCATACATGAGCTCCTTCGCTAGTAAAGTACTTTCCATACCATGAATCAAAATATCAAAATCATTTTCGTCGACGTTGTCAACTGCAGTCTCCCTCTCTTCTTCTAAACCGTGCTCTAATTCGCGGCTTTCTATGTTTATTCTATCGCTTACCGACCTTGCAATAGGTAGCGAAGGAGAAACAGGTTTGTCATCAGTAGTAACTTCACAACAGTACATCATGTTCGACAATGTATCCATCGTAAGTATGGCCCTCATTTCTTCTATTTGACGTTGTTTGTTAGATTGTTGTTGATCGCTTTCAGTCTTATTGTCAGGATTAATCCCGCATTTCATGATATTTTCAGACACCGGCGTATCTTTCGCATTGTCAACAAAATGAGAAGCCCCATCAGAGCCATCGAAGTTCAACCCCAGAAGATCCGAATCCCAATCACCGAAATTAATGTAAGCCACACCAAAATCGCGATCATCATCTTCATCCTCATTCTCATCATAGGTACTGCTACAAGTATGAACGCTGCCATCGTAATCCAATAAATAATTCGGATCGATGCCAGAAGATGTCGGTGTCAAAGGCCCTTTATGACACTCACTATAACAATGACCCTCCAACGGCATATGCCCTGTAAAACCATCATCATCATCTTCTACGATTTGATCCTCTTCATCGCTATCGTCAACGGCTGAATCTTCCCCAAGAAACAGTGACATCATGGCATCAGCTAAATCGTCCGTAAGACTCACGTCATCCTCCAAATCCTCGTCCTTCTCTTTTTCGACGCATGTCAGCTGCGACTCTTTTTCATTGGATGACGATGACGATGACGATGAATGCTGCACATTTGAGTGATTGCTTGATTCCATTTCACGTGTTTTACTTTATATTGTGCTGCTAATGATGATCTTGATGATGCTGGATATGCACGTAATATAAGAGATATAGAAAGAAGGAGAGAGAGAGAGGTGCAACGTCGAGGGATTGTGTTGGACGTTGAATGTTGAAGTGTCGTTCGGACGTGTTTCAAAAATTCTATGATAGGTTTCCGGGTTTCTGCGTACTTCTCGTGAATCAACATGATTGGATGAGTTGTAACTACAAAGTAATTTATACCTGGTACAAGAGTAGAAGTTAATAAAATAAAAGCATACAGTTTAAAAAAAAAATGTCCTATTGGCGTAATTGGTTCTCGTTCATGTGTACTCGTAATGTTGTACGCGTGTATCTGAGAACTAAGAACTACAGGAAATTTTACCACCAGAATGCGTAGACTCTAATTTGTACTTCGAAGTGATTTGTATACCGTAGGCAACAAAACAATTGCGCATAACGTAACCCGGAAGGGTCGCATAAAACAGCAAATAATTGCGCATTTGCCAATTTTTGGCAACAACCCTATTGCGCATTTCCCTTATTTTTTTTTCAACAATCTAAATGCGCATTTTCATTTCTAATAGCTTTACTTTTCATGAAGTGCGCATTATGATACATGTAGAAGCAATCGTTTCAAAAGTATTTAGCTCGAAATGATAATCTTGAAAAATATACTTTCGAGAAGATCTTGCAAAGCTGAACTCTGCATTTATATTATA
>Ga0115008_10002231_pt1 | contig 16038 bp, 15 predicted proteins | sample FraStrMetagenome_FD_87164 | JGI IMG/M metagenome (GOLD analysis project Ga0115008, IMG submission 87164) | Marine eukaryotic phytoplankton communities from Arctic Ocean - Fram Strait ARC3M Metagenome | ecosystem: Environmental > Aquatic > Marine > Oceanic | place: Fram Strait | collected...
CTTTTTATGGCCCCTTTCGCGATGCGGTCGGTAGTGCGAGTTGCGCTGGTACAGCCAGTTTAGACAAGCGCAGTTACCAGTTGAATCCGGGTAATCGGCGCGAAGCCTTAACTGAGATTGCGTTGGATGAGCAAGAGGGAGCCGATGTCCTGATGGTTAAGCCGGCTGGGCCTTATTTAGACATTATCCGCGAAGTACGTGATTCAACTGAATTGCCATTGGCGGCTTACCAAGTTTCCGGTGAGTATGCACAAATTATGGCGGCGGCCGAACGCGGTTGGCTCGATTTAGAGCGTTGTCGCGATGAATCACTGTTAGCCATTCGTCGCGCTGGGGCTGATATGATTTTGAGCTATTTCGCTAAGGCGTATGCGCAAGCGCGTCAAGCTGTGAAGTAGTTATTGATGAGGGCGGTGGGTCGCAGGCCATTCGTGGTCCTGGGCTAGGATTGGCTTGGCGGTTGGCAATGATCGATTCCCCGTTGGGCTTTAATCCGAACTGTGGCGCTGGCGGTGCTTTTCGGCGAATTGACGGCGGCGGGCGAGTTCACGCATGTCAACCGCTGGGTCGTCATTTTCGAAGATTTCTTGGCCAATGATGTGCTCAATGACGTCTTCGATGGTTATTACTCCAGACAGCGAGCCAAATTCATCGACTGCGATTGCCAGTTGTTGGTGTTGCTTGAGCAATGTTTGCAGTGCATCTGAGGCGGCCGCATTGTCAGGGATGAATATGTGTGGGCCTGCCAGATCTGCAATTAATGTTTCGTCTTCATTATTGGCTTTCGCTTTTAGAATGTCTCGGCGGCGTACCACGCCAGTAATATTATCAATTTGATCGTGGTAGACTGGGATGCGAGCAAACGGGATATTCATCGATTTTTTAAGCAAGCTGCTGACGGTTTCAGTGTCATCGATGGCGTGAACGACTGTGCGTGGTGTCATGATTTCATTAACTGAAAGCTCATCCAGACTGAGTGCGTTATTGATCATGTCACGTTCGTGAATGCTTAATTTGCCCTCTTTGGCGCTCTTTTCTGCCAGTAGTAAAATTTCCTCATCACTGTCTGTTTCGGTCGGTTTGGCGCGCAGGATAAACTTCACTAAGTAGCCGACAGTACTTGAAATCGGTGTCATGATTGCGCACAGCCATGATAGCGGGTAAATTAAAATTGGCTGTAGTGCGGGGCGGTAGAGTACCCCCATGTTTTTGGGAATAATTTCCGAGAAAAAGAGGATGGCGAGTGCCATCCAGCTGGAGACCTTAAGTAAGATGTTTTCATCCTCGGGCCAGATGCTAACTGCCAGGCCGCCGACCATAGTCGCGCCTAAGGTATTGGCGATAGTGTTGAGGCTGAGGATGGCCGAGCTGGTTAATTCCAGCTGGCTGTGGTGCATTTCCAGCATCTCTCCACGTGATGGATGAGATTTTTTGAGGCTTTCGATTTCGGCCGTAGTGGTGCTTAAAATTAATGCTTCTAGGATCGAGCACAGTGCGGAGACACCGATGGTGAAAGCGATGGCGAAAATGAATGCGGGAATCATTATAGGGGTGTCCGACGCTTAGGGCATGATTGCCATTAATTTAAGGATGCGTGTCAACACCCGCGCAGTTGATAAAGCCAACCGTATGGATTCAAGCACAATTGTTGATTGGCAGTTCAAATTAGCTGAGCTGACCGTGCTTGATTTGCTCAATCGATACCTCAGGCAGGTTGAAGCCGCCGCCTCCTACTGCGAGTCGGGACGAAAGGGCTTGAGCGAGTTGGACTGTTGGCTCTGTGTGGCACGCAAACTGTATTAAGATGCAGTTTGGCGATCCCCGTCGGCATTGCACCGCTGTACTACTATCGGAGGCCAATCGGCTGAGCTGGGCCTAGCCTAGATAGTGCGATCTTAATGTCTTTAAAATGTTCAGACAGATCGTTGTAAACATGTGTCAGCTCAAACTCATCGCAGAGGCCGTGATCGCTGGCAGCTCGGTATGAAATACGGGCAAATGCCTCATAGTAAGCGACCGGCGTATTCATATTGCTTTCCAATTCTTCGAAGTAGCCTTCAAAGAAGGCCATTAAAAATAAGAAATAATTGCCAGACATCGCTAATAATTCAAATTTTTCGTAGCCTTTAACAAAATTCAATTCGCGTAATATATCCACAGTCTCGACTAATGGGCCCGCTTGATTGGAGAGGTCCGGTAATAGGCCGCTTTCTCGATAGCCGCACCATATATTGCTCAAGTAAATAGCGGTGGGGCGGTTATTCATTGCTGCGAGCTGCAATTGTTTGCGAACCACGACGTAACAAAAAATTGCGTCTTCTATTTGGCCTTCCAGCTTATGGATGTTTGATTGTATGGCAGGGCTATCTAATAAGTTAAACCTTTCGTCGGGGTCTATCAGTAATTTCGAGCATGCGATTCTTTCAGCGGCATTCGAGGTGATGCTGGCTGCAATTCGCGCGATGGAATCAAGGCAAAATGGAGGTAAGTTACAGCTTAAATTATTATTGGATGACATAAATTATGTCTAAGCATTTAAGATGCCAGCTCCTGCTCAAGCCGCTGCACAAGTTTACTCGACTGCGTCAAACTGCAAGAACGAGCGCTGCTCGACTACTTTGATGGCTTTAAATCCTTGCCAAGTGGTTCGTTGGGTAACAGGCATAATATATGCTTTACGCTGAGGTGCATAAATTACCGAATCTAGCCCCAACAACTCATCAATTGAACAATCCTCGTGAAACTGAATTGCATTCTATGTTGGCAGCCCGCGCCTATGGTCCTGCGCTGGCACTGATTGGCGGCTGGATTAGCGACGAGCCTCTATCGTCGCAGGCATTTAAATGGTTGGCTGAGGTTCGTGGTGCATTAGGCGAGTCAGATTTTGCTGTTGTGGCTTTGCAGCGGGCCCAGCAATTGACGCAGATCGAATCGAATACCAAGTCGAGCGCATTGGGGGAGCGTTACCGCGCGTTATCTGCTAGCTTGCATGATGGTATTCGTTTAAGCATGGCGAGTTTTCAGTTTACTTATTTGGGCTTAAAGCAGCAGAACGATTGTACAATCTTGTTTGGCGCTAGTCTGTGCGGTAAAGCTTCGATTCGAATTCACGTGGCTGGGCCGGTCGAAAAATTTCAAAATGAATGTAGTATACTAAAATGTTTGACTGCGGGTAACTGTCAAACAGCGGCCGCATTGATTGACTGCGGGGAGCTTTCACCGTCCGCCCGTGCGGTTGTGACACAGCTGGCTGATGCCGAAGGTCTGAATGTTAATTTGGGTGCGTCTGTGCTGTATCATATTTGTGATTACATCCGTGCCGATCGCGGTCGCTTTGGTACTGCTGATTTAGTTCTGGCTTTGCTGGAGCAGCAAGCGCTGGGGGTGTATCAAAATAATATCACGTTGAGCCATTTGAGCTATGATTCGGTGGCTCGTGTTTACCGCTTCTCGGATTTTACTCAGGCGGGTTATTTAGATCCGAGCGTGCGTGAGCTTGCGCCGAAGGCCTATTTAGAGTGGTGTGCAAAGCAGGAGCGTGAACGGGTGGCCGCAGGAGGTGAGGCTTCTTATTTGTTGGGCTCGTTAGTGGGTTCGGATTGGATTTGGTTGGGCGAGCGTTTGAACCTGTTGAGTACGCAAGCTTTTATTCAACAGCGTATTGGGGCCTTGCCCGAGCCTAGTATTCAGACGATCAAGACAGATGAATTGACCTGCGCTGGTACGCGCGATTGGAGCTCGCAGCGCTCCGCTTTGGCTGCGCTGAAGCTAGGGCGCTATGAGTCGATGCTGGACCTCGGCTGTGGCTTGGGAGCCGCGGCACACTATTTTTCGAATGACTCGCGTGCTGTTACTGGTGTGGATGTGGAGCCGCGCACTGTCATTTCCGCCGCAATGGTCGCCAACATCACTGGCTGCCGGGCTGACTTTATCGATTTGGATCTCGATTATCAGATGCTTGCAGGCAGATGGAGCATTGTTTTAGCGCTGAGCGTCTTGCATCATTATGCCAATCGAAGTGAGGTCTGTGGGAAAATTAATCGGCTGTGCCAGCATCAGCTCATCCTGGAATGTGGATTGGAAGAACAGGGTTACAAGTGGACCGGCCGTTTCTACCAGCGGGTGGAGCCCTGGTCTTTTAGCGATTGTGCGGCCTTGCGCGCGGCCTTACTAGAATGGTTTCCCGCCTTTCAATGTAAGCGGCCGCCTCAAGCGACTGATTCGGGACGCTGGTTATTTATGCTGGAGCGAAAGGAGGTGGCCTCATGAGTCCTTCCTCCTCATTAGCTAGTCTGGGCGATGCGGTGCGCAAGGCGGTCAAACTAGCTAAGGCGAAACAGATTTCCCAGTTGCGGCGCTTTTGCGAGAAAGCCTGTCGGCGGTATCCCAGATCGATGGAGCTACTAAAAATGCATCATTTAGCCTGTCGAGAGCTTGAAGATGATTTGGCCGCTATCAAAGTGGCGCTAAATTATCTGCAGACGAATTCACCCGCTAAGGAAGTCTACCGCATGGTCGAGTCGGTCTTGCCGTTAATTACCCAGCGCGATTCGGAAATGCTGCACTTGTTGTCGCAACTAGACACGCTGCCAGGCCGCGAGTTAGAGGTATATGCCTTGGTCAATTGTAAGAATTCGCTGGATGCGTGCCGTGTCTTTAAGGTATTGCAAGCGCGCTGGGCAGAGCAGACTAACCTAACCTATGCTAAATTTGCCGATCTGTTGTTCGCCGCCGAGCTGTACGAAGCTGCGGACCCAGTCTATTGGACGGCCCTAGAGCGTGCGCCTCTCGACCCACTGCGGCTGCGACATGTGATCGAAAATACGCTCAAATTAACCGAAACAGATTATCCTGAAAAAATCAGTGAGGCGCAGGAGCTGAGTGCATTATTTTTACAGCAGCGGCCACAAGAGCCCGAGGCCTGGTTTGCCGCCGGTTTAGTTTGGCGCGCCGCTTCGCGAGCTGATCGTGCCTACAGTTATTTTGAGCGTTATTTTGAATGCTACCCAGATCATCCATTTCGATCAGCGCATGTGTTTGACGTGGCTTATGTTGAAGGCTTGCCGTTAGCTGAGCTTTATCAGTTGCGCTGCGATTGGGCAGATGTCACCGCTCGGTTAACGCATGTGAGTGCCGAGGCCTTACAAAACAGCTTAGAGCCGACACGGCGTATTCGAGTGGGGTATGTTTCACCCGATTTTGGGCTTCATCCAGTCGGCTACTTTGCGCGCACTGTGCTCTTGCAGCACGATCCTGAACAGGTTGAGGTGTTTCTCTACTCTCAGCGTGATCGCGCCAGCGAAGATGATGTGCTGTCGCAGGAGTTCCGAGCTTGGTGCGGTGACTCGCACTGGCGCTGGACCAAGCAAGATAGTGCCAAGCGCTTGCTAGCACGGATTCGCGATGATCGTATCGATGTTTTAGTCGATTTGGCCGGCCATTCTAAAGGTAACCGGCTGGATGCGTTTTGTAACCGCGCCGCGCCGGTGCAAGTGAGTTGGTTGGGCTATCCGGCCACGACTGGAGTGCGCGAGATGGATTACCGCTTTTCGGATGCGATTATTGAGCCACTGGAGAGTTCGCAGGCTTGGAGTAGTGAGGAAATCTGGCATTTGCCGCAGGGATTTCATGCGCTTAATATGCCAGCGGATTTACCCGATCCGTCGCCACCGCCTTGCTTGGAAAATGGTTATATAACTTTTGGTTCCTTTAATAATATTAATAAATTGGGCCCCAAGACCTGTGCTTTATGGGCGCGAGTCCTACGTTCGATTCCGCAGGCACGCTTGTTGCTTAAGCATATCTCTATGGAAATATTTGCCAACCGAGAGAGTATTCGCTCTTTCTTCGTGATGAACGGAGTCGACCCGGCTCGAATTAGTTTTAAGGGCGTGACGCAGAGGCGTGAAGACCACTTCATCAATTACGAATTAATGGATGTGGCCTTGGACCCAGTGGGCTATAACGGTACCACCACCACTTGTGAGGCTTTATACATGGGGGTGCCAGTGCTCACCTGCTTGGGGGATCGCCACGTGTCTCGCGTCTCTGCCAGTTTATTGCATCGCATGGGCATGGATGGTTGGGTCGCACAAAGCGAAGATCAATTCGTACGCATTGCACAGGCGGCCAGTGCGCAACCGCAGGCTTTAGCTCAGCGGCGTGCTAAAATGCGGGCCGATTATGAAAACTCGCCGTTGAATGACGGTGCAGGGCTGGCGCGTGACATGGAGGTGGGCTATCAAGCCATGTGGCGCAAGCACTGTGGCGAAAATACCTCAAAAATTTAATAAACAATAAAGCTAATAAACAGGATAAAATTATGAGTCAGATCTCAGCAAAAAAAGAACTTTCAACCGAAGTGATTGAAGCGCATGAAAAGTCACTGCTGCTGGCGCGTCAGCCGGCAGAAACACGTGATATGCAGCAAGTATTGACTTTTATGAGAACCGCGGCTGAAGGGGGCCATGCCAATGCTCAGTGTAATTTGGGCTTCATTTATGCCACCGGTGATGGGGTGGAGTCCGACCCAGAAGAGGCCGTCCGCTGGTTTTTAGTCGCTGCTGAGTCGGGCGATTTACAAGCCACCTATAATCTTTCACAAATGTATAGCGGTGGGCATGGGGTCGAAGCGGATCTTGCCGCTTCCTTGGCACTCTTGCGCCAGGCGGCTCAGGCCGGGCATCCCGATGCACTGTATAATTTGGGTATTTATAGTTATTCCGGTGGCGGGGGCGTTGAGCAGGACTTGTCCGCCGCATTTGTCTTTTTTAAAAATGCGGCCAGCGCCGGTCATGGCGAAGCGCTGTTCAGCCTTGGATTATGTTATAGTAAGGGCCACGGCGTTGAGAAGGACGAGATCCAAGCAGTCGAGGCGTATAAGAAATCCGCTGAGAGCGGTAATGCCAACGGCATCTTCAATCTTGGGCTGTATTACTATTATGGCGAAGGCGGCCTGGCCCGCGATCTCGACCTAGCGGAGGATCTGTTTCAGCGTGCCGACGCACTCGGCCATGATAAGGCGGGTTCTGCCGCCGCCTCGGTCACCGCAGAGAAGGAAAAAGCCGCCAGTGCTGCCTCGGCGGATCCATTTGCGGATATTAAGTTGTAGGCTTTTTTATCTCAGCTTCGACAATTTTAGAAACCTGCGAGCCTTTCCTTTTTGTTAGAATTTAAAACAGACCCTAACTGGTAAAATAATTGATGAAAGGTATTATCCTGGCCGGAGGAACCGGAACCCGCTTGCATCCGATCACGCTGGCAGTGTCGAAACAGCTCATGCCTGTTTATGATAAGCCGATGATCTACTATCCCTTGTCGGTCCTGATGCTGGCGGGGATTCGAGAGATCTTGATCATTACTACGCCTCAGGATCAACCGTCCTTCCGCCGACTGCTCGGTGATGGCTCGGAACTTGGCTGTGATTTTCAGTATGCCGTGCAGGAAGTTCCCAACGGATTGGCTCAAGCCTTTGTCATTGGTAAAGAGTTCATTGGCGAGGATAGCGTGGCCTTGATCCTTGGTGACAACTTATTCTATGGATCAGGCTTTGGGGCAATGTTGCGGAAGAATAAGAAACCCGATGGTGCGATCGTATTTGCTGCTCAAGTTAAGAATCCGGAATGCTATGGTGTCGTTGAATTTGATACAAATCGCAGGGTTCTAAGTATTGAAGAAAAACCAAAAGAGCCCAAGTCGGACTTTGTTGTGCCGGGACTTTATTTTTATGATAATGATGTCGTTTCAATTGCAGAAACCGTTGAGCCTTCAATGCGAGGCGAGTATGAAATCTCTTCGGTTAACCGAGAGTATCTTCGCCGTAATAAGTTTAAAGTCGAAGTGCTGAATCGTGGTATTGCATGGTTGGACACTGGAACGGTTACATCCTTGAATGAAGCTTCAACCCTGGTTCGTGTTATCGAAGAAAGGCAGTCAACCAAGATCGGCTGTATCGAAGAGGTCGCTTATTACTCCGGTTTTATTGATAAGGAACAACTGATGCGCCTTGCCAAGAATTTCAAAAAATCTGGATACGGCGACTACCTACTTAAAATTGTTACCAGCGCAGGTGAGTAAAACTCTCGGCCTCTTTTAATCTGTGAAACCCATACAAGTAACCCAACCGTTCCTCCCTCCACTCGAAGAATACGTAAAGTATTTAGAGGGAATCTGGGATCGAAATATTCTGACAAATAATGGGCCGCTCGTTCGAGAGCTTGAAGCTAAGATTCAAGCTTACCACGAGACAGAGCGGTCGGTCACCTGTGTCGCAAATGGTGGTCTAGGTCTGCAAATCGCTCTGAGAGCCTTGGGTATTAGCGGAGAGGTTATCACCACTCCCTTTACCTATGTTGCGACCGCATCCTGTCCCTTGTGGGAGGGGTGTACGGTTCGTTTTGCGGATATCGAAGTCAACCACCTCACATTGTGTCCGGATGCGGTGGAAGCCGCGATTACGCCACAGACCGAAGCAATTCTGGCGGTACACATCTTTGGTAATCCTTGCGATGTGGATCGCCTTCAGGAAATAGCCGATCGCCACGGCTTGGCCCTGATCTACGATGCGGCGCAAGCTTTCGGCGTCAGTTATAAAGGTAAAAGTATTCTCGATTATGGGGATGCCTCGATTCTAAGCCTGCACGCAACAAAGGTGTTACATTCAGTTGAGGGGGGCGCAGTGGTTTTCAAGGAACAGGCCGCTTTTGATCGAGCGGAATGGATGCGTCGCTATGGCCACAATGAGCCCGAGGATTTTCACGGAGTTGGAATCAATGCTAAGATGAGCGATGTTCACGCTGCGATGGGGCTGTGCATTTTCTCCCATATCGATGAAGCTTATAAAGCACGAAAGGCGGTTTTGGATGAATACCGATCCGGCATTGCTGGGATTGATTGCGTTAGTCTTCTTGGTAGTCGTATACCAGCGCATCCAGCGGTTGGTTATGCCCCCGTCCTTTTTACGAGTGAGCAAAAGCTGTTACGCTGTATGGAGAATTTAAATATGAACCAAATATTTTCGAGGCGATATTTCAGTCACAACTGGGACAGTTTAACTAAGCAAAAGCTAAATGATCTGACAGTTTATCAAGATTTTGGGAGTCGAATTTTGTGTCTTCCCGTCAACGTTCAGTTCGGCGCACAACCTATCATTAAGGTTCTGGAGACGACTAAATTTAGTTGAACTCAGACCCCCAAAAAAAATTAAAATGAATACAACAGAATCAACGATCGAACATAAATGTGAATTTGTGCACCCCATGGAGCCCGCCACTGAAAAGATTGATTCAGTGGAATCATTTCATACTTTGATGTTAACCTGTTTTTATCAGATGGTTCACAAGCGTGTTCACGATAATTACGATTTTCAGCGATTTAGTATATTAGCCGGCGACTATTCTAAAACCTTCGGGACCAATGCACATGTGCATGCATTGCATTGGTATTTTTCAACGTTCACCCGACTGTATGGATCTTGGATTCGCTTATCCAATGCCTCATCCAAAGCTCTGTTTTTTGAGCTCATTCTTTACCGACTCCTTGGGCATCTCCACGTACGTATTCATGCCAGCCCGCTTATGCTGGAAGCTGAAGCTGAGGCTGCTAAGAAACAGTTAATGGGAACGCCATCGGAAATAGGCGTTGAAGGAATGTTCGGGCAGCTTTTTGACTATGATACTGATTGGGAGGGGAAGCGTTATAATGTTACGCTATCTGAGAATGGCTTGATCGGGCGTTTGGTGCGGCGGCAATATTTTTACCGTGAAAATGGTAGTGTCATAGAACCGAGTCTAGGTGATCACGTGATTGATGCGGGTGCATGCCTGGGAGATACGGCTGTTGTATTCTCTCATGTTGTGGGGGAGTCAGGCCGAGTGTACTCGTTTGAGCCAAATCGAGTTCACTTGCAGGTACTCGAAGCCAATATTGAGAAGCATGTTCTAAAGAATATAAAGGTTTTTCCATCAGGTCTATCCAATGACAGGATTGATGCGGATCCGGTTGCTGTAAAAGCGGAATGCGACTTCGGATTTTCTATTAATCAAGCGGACCGTGCCGGCCAGAAATGCCCGCAAATGCGCGTTGATGATCTGGTTGCTTCGGGTGAGATTGAACGGGTTGATTTTATTAAAATGGATATAGAAGGATCTGAGTTAGTCGCTTTGATGGGAGGCCTCGAAACTTTGAAAAAATATCGCCCCAAATTGGCGCTTTCGTTGTACCATAAGCCAAACGATTTCTTTGAGCTCATTGAGCTGCTCTCGAAGGAATGTCCGTTTTATCGCTTTTACATTAATCATTACACAATCCACTCAGAGGAGACGGTGCTGTACGCTATCTGTGAATGATTTCATTTAATACACCTATAGCAGTGAACCTCCGGGAAGTCTTTGCCTTTATGGTTAACGAGAGAGCGGGGCCGAGTTCGATTTCTGATGCCGAGCTGGTTCGCAGATTTGTCTCCGGCGATCCTAGCATGCGCCGTTATGTGCTGGGTCGAAATGAGATGAGCCGTCAAGTATGTGCGAACTGTGCAATGGATGGAGTTATTGATGACTTCACCAGCGAATCACATTTCTGTGGAGTTCCAGTGCTTGGGATGAGCGAACTTCCAGAGGATGCAGTGGTCGTCAATTGTTCCTTGTCGATCAGTCCGATTACTGCACAGAAGAAGTTGGAGGCGGCAGCCATACAGGGTTGTTTTTATTACTGTAAACTGGCGGCGATAGATGATGAGGCCTATCCGCTTCCGGCAATCAGTCAGGCTTTTCATCGTGAGTTGCGAGATCATTTGCACAACTACGAACATATTTTCGGTATGCTGGCTGATGAGGAGTCCAAGAAGACCATGCTGGACACCTTTCAGTTGCGACTCAGCGCGGATCCATCCTACATGAAAGGTTACCGCCTGCGAGTCGCGGATCAGTATTTTGAAGAATTCTTGAAGCTTGAAGCGGCCGTTAGTTTTGCCGATATTGGGGGGTGCGACGGTGATACGACTGAAGAACTACTTCAGCGCTACCCCAATTATACAACAGTACACTTTTTCGAACCATCCTTGCAAAATTTGAATAAAGCGAAGTCCAAGCTTAGTACATACGAAGTCGTACATTATTATCATACTGGCGTATCTGACTGCAAAGGAGAAGCGCTACTTTCAGGGGAGGGCGGCCCTTCTTGTACTTTTTCGGAGGCGGAAGGCGAGCGTGTGGCGGTGGATACTTTGGATCATTTAGTCGCGGATCAAATCGACTTTATTAAGATGGATATTGAAGGCCTTGAGTTGAAGGCACTTGAGGGCGCAAGGCGTCACATTGCGGATTCGAGAACCAAGTTAGCCATCGCTGCCTATCATAAGTCTGACGATATTCGCTGCATTTGTGACTATGTGCTTGGACTTCGGCCTAATGCAAAAGTGTATCTTAGGCATTATACCGAAGGGAGTTCTGAAAGTATTTTGTTTTTTGTTTAGACCGATTTAAAATGCCTAATCAATTCAAAGCTAAAGTTTTAATCCTAGGAGCAAATTCCGAGACGATCCCATTGGTACAATCTGCGACAGAAGCAGGTTTTTTTGTCTATGTAACAGACAACAACCCTAAAGCGCCGGCAAAAGTCTATGCCAGCGAAGCTGTGGATATTGATGGCTTCGATGTTCAGGGATTGGTTCAGTTTGTTCGATCAAAGAATATAGACGCAATCATGGTTGGCGTTGCAGATCGTTTAGTTGAACCTTATCGGGAGGTTTGTGAAATGACTGGGAAGTATTGCTATGCCTCAAAGCTGCAGACTCAAGTGCTCACGGATAAGGCAGAATTTAATAAGTGGTGTTCGAGAAGGGGTATTCAGCAGATTCCTTCGTACGCCTATGATGCGATTAAATCTCAGAGCCAGGATGGTGTTTTGAGGTTTCCAGTTTTAGTTAAGCCTGTAGATGCTAATTCAGGCAAGGGGATGTCAGTGGCTAGGACAGTTCACGAACTGAAGCGTGCGAAAGCACGTGCATCTCAGCTATCAGCTTCGGGTGGAGTATTATTGGAACGTTATATGGAATGTGACGACTTGCTTATATACTATACGTTTATTAACGGGGAGTGCTTGTTGTCTGCTATCGGGGATCGCTTTACTAATCGAATGCAGGAAGGGGCGGCGCCGGTATGTGTTGGTGCGGTCTATCCTTCTAAATACACGGCACTGTATCGGGATAAATTTCACAAAAAGTTCCTCAAGCTGTTTCAAGATTTAGATCTCACGCAAGGTGTTCTACTGATTTCGGCATTTGTTGAGAACGATGAGCTTTATGTTTATGATCCTGGGTTTCGCCTGCAGGGTGAGGGGATGAATCATCACTTGAAAGCGATCAATGGCTTTGATCAGTATCGCCTGCTTTTAAATTATGCACTTACGGGAACAGTCGATGGTAATGATATCGACCCTACTCAAAATGATCCACTGTTTGGCGGTTATATTGCCTGCACAGTCTGGTGGCTATTGTCCACTGGGACGATCGATACAATTCATGGAATGGCTGATGTGAAGGCGCACCCAAGTGTGCATACAGTTGTGCCGCGTATACATGTGGGCGACTGCGTAGGGGAGGCAATGATAGGCACAGAAGCTCAAGTCTTCGCTAGGGTCTATCTCCGGGGCAAGTCTTGGAATGAATTGGATCGGGCGATTCTAGAGATTAATCAGGCCATGCGGGTTGACGACGTAGAGGGAAATCAAATGATCATCCCTAGTAACCAATCTTGGTGGAAAGAGGGAAGTCAATATGCATAAGCAGATGTTTAAAGGAAAAGTGATTATGGTCGTCGGCGGAGGTTCTGGCGTTGGCCGGGCAGTCGCTGAGGAAATTCACAAACGTGGGGGGCATGTTGTGATCGCAGATCGAGAGGTCCAAGTAGTTAATGACTTGCTTTCTCAGCATGATGAAAAAATGCCTCAGCGCCTGCATGTTGAACTTGATTTGCTGAATATTGCTCAGTGTGAAAAAGCCTTTGATCTAGTTGCATCTAAATTTGGCCGCTTGGATGGGTTATTTTGCTATGCGGGTGTTACCGCTCCTAGTGAGTTGTTGGAGTGTAATGAAGCGCATTTTGATGAAATCATGGGTATCAACTTTAAGGGCGTTCTCTTTTGCTGTAAGTACGGCGTCAAATTGATGAAGGAGAATGGGGGCGGTGCGATTGTGCTTACCGGATCCCCTCACTCAGAGGGGGGCGATAAAGATCGATTGGTCTATGCCTGTTCGAAAGGGGCGCAATTCCCATTGATGAAGCATCTTGCGCAGCATTATGCGAAATGTGGAATACGTGCTAATATGCTGACTCTGGGATGGACGCCAACAGAGGGCGAAATTGCTCTCAGAGAAACCCAAGGCATGTCGGAAGATGAATTGAGGGAATGGGCCTCATCTATTATACCTGCAAACCGAATGACTGAGGTGGATGATGTCGTTGAAGGGGTTGTTTACTTGCTATCTAGCAATGCGCTGATGGTTTCCGGTTCTGAGCTTCGAGTCACTGGTGGGTGGTATTTATAAAGCTGCAGACAATACGCCTATGAATACAAAAGTTAGTGTTGTTGTTCCGATTTATAATGTCGGTAAATTTTTAAGACAATCTGTCGAGAGTCTGTGCCAACAAACATACCGTGATTTAGAGATCATTCTGGTTAATGATGGATCGACGGATAATTGTTTGGAAATTTGCAATGATTTTAAAGCGCGCGACTCGCGGATTGTTGTTATCAACCAAAAGAACAAAGGCCTTGTCGCTGCTCGCAAAGCAGGAGTCCAGCGGGCGACTGGTGATTATCTAGCTTATGTCGACGGTGATGATTGGGTAGCGCCAAATATCTGTGAGTACATGGTGTGCTGTGCTATAAAGCACGATGTGGATGTGGTCATTGGTGGTCACCTAGAAGACTTACCTGGTCGGGTTGAAAAACTACAGAACGTAATATCGCCGGGCCTCTATGGTGCCGAGCAGCTTCGTGAAAAAGTCTTCAATCGGATGTTGTGCACGGATTATTTTTCTCAATTTGGTATCTTCTCCTATGTTTGGGGGAAGCTATATAAGCGAGAGCTAGTACAGTACTATCAGTTGCAGGTAGATGAGAATATACACATTGGCGAAGATGCGGCATGTCTCTATCCACTATTGTTGGCGTCTAAGAAGGTCTACATTTCTGGTGAGGCTCTTTATCACTATCGGCAACGCACAGATTCATTGATCAAGACCCCAGCGCCGGACGAAGTTGAAAAAACTCAATATTTGTATAATTTTCTCTATCAGAAGTTTTCAGAAAGCTGCCATTCGAAATCTCTGCTAGTACAACTCGAGAAGTTTGTTCTCAGTCTATTGATCGTACGTACAGATTGTAGGCCTGCTGATGTCAACCATGACGTCGCACTATTTCCATTTACGGGTATCCAGCCCGGTTCGAGAATTGCATTATGCGGAGCGGGAACTTTTGGGCAGCATGTTGCACGCAGGATAGTAGCTGAGGTTGATTACCAACACTTCGTTTGGGTGGATGAACTCTTTGAGTGTTATCAAAAGCTAGGCTTGCCGGTCGTATCGGTTGAGTCGCTGTCACAACACCCATTTGATTATATATTAATCGCTTATATCGATGAATCTGTATCTGAAAAAAACGCTAATTCTTTAGCTGCGCTTGGAGTGCCCCGATCAAAAATTGTTCGAGTGAATTATGAGATCGATTATATTCGTAGCATGCTGGAAGGCATGGGGTTGACGATGGATCAGCTTGATTTTAAACAACCTGTGGAGTTACATTAAGAGTAGGCTGACTATGTATTTAGATCATAAAAGTACAGAAGGAACGGATTTTTCCGTATCCTCAATCTATCCGAAAGAAACGATTAGAAGAGTCCAATCAGAGCTGTTGAAGATGGCGATACAGGTTAGGGATATTTTGGATAGGAATGAAATTCCGTATTTTCTAGCGTTTGGAACCCTGTTGGGTGCGGTCAGGCACGAGGGTTTTGTTCCTTGGGATGACGATTTTGATCTATTTCTTTTTGATGACAGTTACGACCGAGCGATGGAAGTGCTCGAGTATGAGCTGCCTCGCGAATTGATTGTTCATAGCAGAAAAAACGACCCTTTATATTTTAAGGCATGGGCATCGATCAGGAATACTAGAATTGATGTCGTTGATGCAGGCTTATATCATGCAGATAATTCACGTCTCGGTTATCAATGCTTGGGATTAGATTTATATCGGATTAAAAAGATGCCCCGGTCCTTAGTTCCAATTTACAAGATCGAAGAGGCGATCGCCTTCTTTAGCCGTAAGCTTGAGTCTGATTTGATTGATCAAATGACTCATGATACGGAAGTTGAATTATTGCATCGCAGACGGGTTAAATTACTGGAGGAGCGTTCTAGCGAGGAAGGTGAAATCGAGGTCTTTGCCTTTATGATCCTTCTTCGTCGACCATTTTTGATTGATGAGATTTTGCCCTTAAAAAACTATACGTTCGAAGGTGTATTATTCAAAGGTCCTGCCAGCAGTGATCCGGTTTTAACCTCAATGTATGGAGATTATATGCATTTACCAGAATATGCTGAGCGTAAGTCTCATTATGAAAAGGTAGTCTTTAAAGGCGCATCTACTAAGTCAGTAACCTAGATGATTATATGAGCTGCTTCGAAAATTCACGAGTTATCGTGGGAGTGTCCTGAATTTTGTGTAACTGTGACTCGCTGATACTCGTAGATTGATTGTTATTAGGCATTCTGTCCTCGAACACAATGGAGAATCGATTCAGAGCAGCCGGCCAGTTTCGGATCGGCATCGTCCATTTCTTGGATATGTTTTTGATGGGTAAGCGTCCGAGCGACGTCCCCATTTTTTCTATCGACAACTATCGAAGTTGATCGTTTACGATAGTCTTCTATCGATTTGGGTCGAGTCCTATAGAGCTTCTTTCCAATTGGATGGGAGCAGCGGATCCAGCTCATCTTGATTGCTCATGGTCGGCAATCGATGCAGTAGATCGGTCATGTA
>Ga0115008_10002233_pt1 | contig 16034 bp, 12 predicted proteins | sample FraStrMetagenome_FD_87164 | JGI IMG/M metagenome (GOLD analysis project Ga0115008, IMG submission 87164) | Marine eukaryotic phytoplankton communities from Arctic Ocean - Fram Strait ARC3M Metagenome | ecosystem: Environmental > Aquatic > Marine > Oceanic | place: Fram Strait | collected...
TGGTAAGGTTTTTACAATAACTTTATTGCCAGTTATTTTTGCAGCATCAAAAGCATGAAGTGGTTGACCTAATTCATGTAATACATAATTAGTAATATCAACAATATTATTTTTTGGTGTTAAACCAATCGCTTTTAGTCTGTGTTGCAACCAAGCAGGAGAGTCTTCAACTTTAAGACCAGTAATTGTAACACCACAGTAACGAGGTGCTAAATTGTAATCTTCAACTTCAATCCCAATTTTCAAAGAGCGACGTTCTACATGAAAAGAACTCACCGATGGTGTAATCAATTCCGTGTTAATATCATCTGTTTGCAGTAAGCCAGCTTTTAAATCGCGAGCAACACCATAATGACTCATAGCATCTGCTCGGTTTGGTGTTAAGCCAATTTCAAAAACGTCGTCATTTTCAATATCAAAAATATCTTCAGCGAGCGATCCAACCTTAAAAGCATCGTCAAGAACCATAATGCCATCATGAGATTTTCCAAGACCTAATTCATCTTCAGCGCAAATCATACCGTGACTTTCTTCACCTCTAATTTTTCCTTTCTTGATTTTCCAAGCTTCACCCGTCTCCGTGTAAAGTGTTGTCCCAATAGTCGCCACAGGTACTTTTTGACCAGCAGCAACATTAGGTGCTCCACACACAATTTGAAGCGCTTCATCAGTTCCAATGTTTACAGTGGTTATCTTCAATCTATCGGCATTTGGGTGTTGAATGCATGTTAGAACTTCGCCAATTACGATACCTTCTAAACCTCCTTTTACGGATTGATAGGATTCTATACCTTCAATTTCTAAACCTAAATCGGTTAATAAATCTCCTGTTTTCTCAGCAGGCCAGTCGGTTTTTAAAAATTGTTTTAACCAGTTGTATGATATTTTCATGCGCTTATTTTGTCAGTTGCCAAAGATAATAATACTAATAGTTTCGAGGTGTTTTTTTGTTAAAAAATAGCTAGAATCTCTTTTTTTTCTTCGGAAATTCTAAAAACCCAAAATTGGTGCTGAATTTAAACGCTTTACTAGGGTTTATTTGTAAGAAGTTTATCTTTGTTGAGACTATATATTTCAAATAGAAAACCTAACATGCGAAAACTACTTCTTTTACCAATATTACTTTTGATTTTTGGTTGTAATCTTAATCGTCCAGATGCCTTGCAAGAAGGTGTTTGGAGAGCCGAATTGCAATTAACAGAAACAGAAGTGTTACCTTTTAACTTCGAAGTAACATCACGTGACGCATTAAAGATTTTTAATGGAGATGAAGTGATTATGGTTACCGATATTAACTACTCAAATGATACTGTAGTTATAAAAGCGCCAGTTTTTGAAGGTTATATTGAAGCTATTGTAAAGGATGGGACTTTAAAAGGTGATTTTATAAAAGAAAGTTTGGATCGTGTGGTGCCTTTTTCTGCGGAAATTGGAAATAAAACAAGGTTTGAATTAGAAACGGAAACACCTAGCCAAAACATTACTGGAAATTGGGAGACGATTTTTAGTCCAAATTCCAAAGAAGATAGATATATCGCAAAAGGGACTTTTGAACAAAATGGCACAATGGTTACAGGGACGTTTAGAACCACAACTGGCGATTATAGGTATTTGGAAGGCGTTATGGACGGAAATACTATGAAGTTATCAACCTTTGATGGTGCACACGCCTTTTTATTTACTGCACAAGTGAATGATAGTACAATGACTGGGAAGTTTTACTCAGGTAATCATTGGGAAGAGCCTTTTATAGCAAAGCGAAACGATAATTATGAATTGCCAAATGCTAATGATCTCACCTTTTTAAATGAAGGTTATGACGATTTAGAATTTACTTTTCCTGATGCTGATGGAAATCAAATATCTCTATCTGATGCTCGTTTTGAAAGTAAAGTAGTCGTTGTTCAAATTATGGGAACTTGGTGTCCCAACTGCTTGGATGAAAGTAAGTACTATTCAGAATTTTACAACAGCAATGTAGAAAAAGATATTGAATTTGTGGCGTTAGCGTTTGAATATGCTAAAACCCAAGAAAAAGCATTTTCAAGCATAAAACGTTTAAAAGATAATATTGGTATTCAATATCCTATACTTTTAGCGCAATATGGGTCTTCTGATAAAGCAGAAGCACAAGAAAAATTACCTATGTTAAATCATGTGTTATCTTATCCAACTTCAATTTTTATTGATAAAAAAGGGAAGGTGAGAAAAATACATACTGGATTTAATGGTCCAGCGACAGGTGAGAAGTTTGTTGAGTTTAAGACTGAGTTTACTGAGTTTTTGGATGAGTTGTTAGAAGAGGAGTAGTAGTTTTATTCTTTTAATAACCCGTTTATCTTTCGTTTCAAGCGATTCATCATATTTAAACTCAAGACATCACTGACATATTGAATTTTTCCTGTTTTATCAAGAATCACATTGTAAGGATAATGCGGGATTTTCAAACGTTCGGCTAGTTCGCGACCTTTTGGTATGATTGTGAAATCAAAATCATGAGTTTCTAAAAACTTATCTAATGACTTTTTACTGTCCAGAGCAACAGCTAAGAAAACAACATCTTTGTCGTTAAATTTTTTTTTAAGCATGTTTAAATCTGGGATTTCTGCAACACAAGCCTTGCAATGGATAAACCAAAAATTCATTAAAACGACTTTACCCTTTAAGCTCTCTAAAGTGTGTTTGTTTCCATCAATGTCTTCCAGAAAAAGCTCATTAATTGTTGTGCCTTCAAGCTCTTTTCTGCCTTCTTTGTCTTTTTCCTTTTTAGCTTTATAATTGGCATCCATTTCTGCTATCTCTTCCGCAGTGTGCTGTTTCGTTTTGCTATTCTGGCTAAAGCAAATATTGAGTATAAATGTGAGAAATAGGGTCGCTATTATTGGTTTTATTTTCATTATTTATCCATGTATTGATTCTGATTTTCCATAGCTTTTTATCACTTCGCCTTCAAATTCAACGAGTTCTTGCCATCTATTATCAACGTCAATATCCTTTCCGTATTTTCTGGCAAAGGTTATAAATGTGGTATAATGTCCTGCTTCGCTAATCATCAAGTCGTGATAAAACTTAGAGAGCTCCTTGTCTTCAATACGTTGTGATAATAATTTAAAGCGTTCACAGCTGCGAGCCTCTATCATTGCAGAAAATAATAAACGATCAACCATACTTTGTAGTCTACTTCCTCCATTATTCATAAACTTATAAAGTTCATTGACATAGCTATCTTTTCGCTCTCTCCCTAATGTGTAGCCTCGTTTCTTTATGATTTCGTGTACCATTTGAAAGTGTTCTAATTCCTCTTTAGCGAGCTCCAATAAATCAGTAACTAAATCTGGGTATTCCGAGTTATGAGTAATTATCGTAATCGCATTAGTGCATGCTTTTTGCTCGCACCAAGCATGATCTGTTAGAATTTCTTCAATATTGTCTTCTGCTAGTTTTGCCCAACGTGGATCGGTTTCTAATTTGAGGTGAAGCATGCTCATAATTCTATTTTTTTTGATAAAGGTAATTATAAAAGTGATTTAATTTGATTGAAAATATACTGTGCACTTCTAATAGCACCTTCCATTTTACCTGAAGCATATCTGCTGGTTTCTGTTCCTGCGATAATTAAACTATTATTCAAAAAAGAGCCTTGAAATAGTAAATGACCATTATGTTGCTGAGGCATTATAAAACTGTTATATGTTGCGCTTGTAAAGCGCTCATCTTGCCATGCTGTCTCCTCATATGATAGGAAATTTCGAACTTGATTCCCGTAATAATCTTCGAGTTGTTTTAGGGCTAATTCTTGTCTTTCTGCTTTTGTGTGGCTCATAAACTCTTTGTTCATAAACCCTACCAAAGCAAATAGGTTCTTATCTGCATTAGAATGATCGTAAAACTCTTGTAAAGGGCTAACATTGCTGTAAATAGTTCCGCTAGTGCGCGCTCCTCTCCAAAACTGATTTTTAAATGTGAATCCAACTTTAATAGAATCATGCATCCAAGTGTGCGTATTTTGCATAATTTCTTTCACTTCGGAAGGTAATTCAGGCGAAACACTTATGGTTTTTTCAAATAAGCAAGGAGGTAGAGTTGATACAATGTGTTTATACTCAAATTCATAAGCTTCAGATAGAGCTACATTAGAATTATGATGCTTTTTTATCGAAGTAATCGTGCAACTAGTTATAATTTGATCTGCATCTAATTCTTTAGATAGTCTGTTAATAATGGTTTCTGTTCCATTTTTTATACGATAACTAGGCTGGTTGTTTTGAGGTAAATTGACAAGTTGGGGAGGATTCGCTTTGCTAGGCTCGTAGATAGCGGTTGTGCCATAAAACTGCTCAAAAATTTCAACATTCAATGTTTTTAAAATATTTAAAAGCTCAGAATCTTCATTAACAAACCATGTTGCACCCAGTTCAATAGGTGCTTGGTTGGAATTTTGTTTAGTGTAAATACGTCCACCAATGCGCTTTCTCGCTTCAACAATCGTAACGGAAACGTTAAGTTGTTTTAAATAATAAGCAAGCGTGAGACCAGTTAGTCCTGCTCCAATAATTAAAATATCTGTGGTTTTCTTTTGCATTTATATTTTAAAATTCATGTTTTAATTATCAAAAAAAGACAAGCTTCTTGTTTTTAACTTAACTTATATAATTCCAAATATTTTTATACTTCCCAATCTCACGGTAAGCGTTTAGTATCGTTTTGTGCTCTGGCTGCTTTAAAGATGGGTCATTACTCAATACTTGTTTGGCGTAAAATCGTGCACTCTGCAAAATATCCCTATCCTTTATTACATCTGCGATTTTTAGATTTAAAACACCACTTTGTTGCGTTCCCATAATATCTCCAGGACCTCTAAGTCGTAAATCTACTTCGGCAATTTCAAACCCATCACTAGTTCTAGTCATTGTTTCTAGACGTACTTTACTATTCTGACTTAATTTATGGCTCGTCATCAAAATGCAGAAACTTTGTTCTGCTCCTCGACCAACACGTCCTCTTAATTGGTGTAATTGCGATAAACCAAAACGTTCTGCACTCTCAATGATCATTACAGATGCATTTGGAACGTTTACACCAACTTCAATTACCGTTGTAGCGACCATGATTTGTGTTTCACCTTTAACGAAGCGTTGCATTTCAAAATCTTTATCTGCTGGTTTCATTTTTCCGTGAACTATAGAAATCTGGAATTTTGGCTGCGGAAATTCTCTAACTACACTTTCATAACCATCCATTAAATCTTTATAATCCATATGTTCGTTTTCTTGAATCAATGGATATACAATGTAAATCTGTCTGCCTTTCTCAATTTCATCACGCATAAAACGCATCACTTTGAGTCGGTTAGAATCGTATCGATGGACTGTTTTTATTTCCTGTCTACCAGGTGGTAATTCGTCAATAACTGAGATGTCTAAATCACCGTAAACTGACATGGCTAAAGTACGCGGAATTGGCGTTGCAGTCATCACCAAAACATGAGGCGGAATGATCTGTGTTTCACTCTCATTTGATAGGGTAGAGGATGGTCCTTTTTTCCTTAATTTTGATCGTTGTGCCACTCCAAAACGGTGTTGCTCATCGATAATAGCAAGCCCTAAATTTTTAAATTTCACCTTATCTTCAAGTAAAGCGTGAGTGCCAATTAAGATTTGTAAATCGCCATTTTCTAGAGATTCGTGTATTTTTCGTCGTTGTGAAGTAGTACTTGAACCTTGAAGTAATTGTATACTGATATTCAAACTATTAGCTAACTCACTTAATCCTTGATAGTGTTGGACTGACAAAATAGCAGTCGGAGCCATTAAGCAGGCTTGAAAACCGTTGTCAAGCGCCATGAGCATTGACATGAACGCTACTATGGTTTTTCCTGATCCAACATCGCCTTGCAATAAGCGATTCATCTGCGCATTGCTCCCTAAATCTTGTCTAATTTCTTTAAGCACTCGTTTTTGAGCACCTGTTAATTCAAACGGTAAATGGTCGTTATAGAACGAATTAAAATACGTGCCGACTTGTGTAAAAGGCACCCCTTTTATTTTTGATTTATGGATAAGATTTTTTAAAATTAATTGTAATTGAATAAAGAATAATTCTTCAAATTTTAGTCGGAATTCTGCACGTGCTAAAAGCTCATTATTTTTCGGGAAATGGACGTTTAAAAGCGCGTCACTTTTTGGTAATAGTTTAAGTTCAGAAATTATGGATTCTGGGAGTGTTTCAACAAAGCGTCCGTTGGTTTCTAAAAACAGATTTTGCATGATGGTATTCATCACTTTATTGGTTACGCCTTTATTGGATAATTTTTCGGTAGATGGATACACAGCTTGCATGTTTGTGTTTAATTTCTGCTCGTGCACCTTCAATAATTCAAATTCAGGATGTGGCATGGAAAAGACACCATTGAACCAATTCACTTTTCCGAAGATAACATAAGGTATGTTGAGTTTTAAACTCTCACGAATCCATTTTTGGCCACGAAACCAAACTAACTCCATGCGACCAGTATCGTCTGTGAATGTGCCAACCAAGCGTTTACCTCTTTTTTGAGCTACTTCTTTGAACCCTGTTATAGTTCCAACGATTTGAACTTCGGCGCTATTACGTTGTAATTCATTGATTTTATAGTATTTAGTGCGGTCTAAATAGCGATTTGGAAATAAGTTTATCAAATCCTGATACGTATGGATTCCTAATTCGCTCCGCAATAAATCTGCACGATTAGGTCCAACGCCTTTAAGATAATCAATAGGAGTTTGAAGTTTAGCACTCATAGTTGCGAATTTACCAAATTCCCACTAAAGTGGGAACCTCTTCAATAGTTGTTTATCGAGTAATTTTACTTCTATTGTGGTGAATTTTAAATGTCATTCAGAGCGCAGCGAAGAATCTCACGATTTTCTGCTATATTAACGTTTTCAAAACCGTATTTTGGTCTCATCTTTGATAAAACCTAGACATGAAGCAACTTATTCAACTTGTAATTCTTTTCTTTTTCTTCGGAAATGTAACAGCTCAGCAAACGGATTATGTGGATTTTAAATCTTTAGATGCGACAATTGCTGTTATACCTGATTCAACTTTGATTCAAGGAGGTGTCTCTTTAAAGTTTAAGATTTTGAAAGAAGTGGATTCCATCTTTATCGATGCAGTTGGAATGAAATTTGATTTTTTTGGAGATTTCAATAAGGAATTTGAGTTTAATTATGATAATGAAAAATTGTGGATTAAATCTAATTTTCTTAAAAATACGGAGTATTCGTTGACTTTTGGTTATGATGTTCAGCCAAGAAAATGCATGTACTTCGTGAATAATGATGGAGATTGGCAAATATGGACTCAGGGTCAAGGTAAGGAGACAAGTTATTGGCTGCCTAGTATAAATGATGTTAATGATAAAATCCAATTCAATTTAAAAATAACTTATAATGATGACGCTATTGTTGTTGCAAATGGTAAATTGCTAAAGATGAGAAAGGTTTTTTCCGATTATAAAGAATGGACTTACAACATGCAAAAACCAATGTCCAGCTACTTAGTCGCTCTCGCCATAGGCAACTACAGCAAAAAAACAGAAATCTCAAAAAGCGGTATTCCCTTAGAATACTACTATTACCCACAAGATTCTTTAAAAGTAGAGCCTACCTATCGCTACTCAAAACAAATGTTTGATTTTCTAGAAGCCGAAATTGGCTTCCCTTATCCTTGGCAAAATTATAAGCAGGTGCCAGTTAAAGATTTTTTGTATTCGGGTATGGAAAACACAAGTCTCACCATTTTTTCAGATAGTTTTGTGGTTGATTCTATTGGGTTTAACGACAAAAATTACATCACAGTAAACGCACATGAATTAGCGCACCAATGGTTTGGAAATTTAGTTACTGTGACTTCTGGAGAGCATCACTGGTTACAAGAAGGTTTTGCAACCTATTATGCGCTATTGGCTGAGCGTAATATTTTTGGTGATGACCATTATTATTGGCAATTATTTGAGAATGCTCAAGAACTGATTGCTCAAGAAGAAGCTGGACAAAGCACATCGTTGTTGGATCCAAAATCTAGCAGCACAACGTTTTATAAAAAAGGCGCTTGGGCATTGCATGTATTGAGAGAGCAAGTTGGAGATTCGGCTTTTAAGGATGCTGTGAAAACGTATTTAATTACCCATCAATTCGGAAATGTAGCCACAACCGATTTTATATCCGAAGTAGAAAAAGCGAGCCAACAGGATTTAACTGAATTTGTGAACGTTTGGTTGACAGAAGAAATACTTCCGGAAAATGTAATGGTGAAAAGTCTTAAGAAATCTCCTTTCATGCGCGAGTATATGGATGTTGATTGCGAAGAATATTCTACAAAATGCAAGGATTATTTGGTGTCTAATATTTCCGATAAAGGAAAAATTAAGGTGGTGAGTCAAATTTCAGATCATATCGAGTCTGAAGCGTTCAGAAATAATTTGGAAGTGCGACAAGCGATTGCTCAGTATGTGAGTGAGATTCCGCAGCGCATAAAATCAGACTACGAATCACTCTTAGGTGATAAATCTTATGTGACTATTGAGGCTGCGTTATATAATTTATGGGTGAATTTCCCTGAAGAACGCGTCAAATACTTGCAGAAAACCAAAGATATCAAAGGTTTTAACGATTATAATGTGCGATTACTTTGGTTAGTGCTACATTTAAACACGATGGAATTTCAGTCTGATAAAAAGCAAGATGTTTTAAACGAGTTGATTAGCTATAGTTTGCCTCAACATCAATTTGAATTACGAATGAGAACATTTGATTATTTGAAACTTATTGGCGGATTTGAAACAGAATCCCTAAAAAGTCTTTTAGAATCGACTAAGCATCATAACTGGCGATTTTCAAAATATGCAAAGGATTTAATTATTGAATTAGAAAAAGAAAACACATACAAACAATTAATTAGACAACTTAAAAACGAATAATTGAGAGCATTAGTTATATCTGGTGGTGGAAGTAAAGGTGCCTTTGCAGGAGGAGTTGCGCAATACTTGATGGAAGGTCAAGGTCGTGAGTACGACATGTTTTTAGGGACGTCTACAGGAAGTTTGTTAGTAAATCATCTCGCGTTAGGAGATATTGGTAAGTTGTATAATGTGTTTACGAATGTGCAACAGCACGATATTTTTAGTGTGAGTCCGTTTGTGCAAAGAAAAAAAGGAGATCGAGAGTATGTGTCTATAGATTTCGTGAACTCACTTTGGCAATTTATAAGACGTAAACGTACGTTTGGAGAGAGTAAGGCTTTAAGAAGACATATAAAGCGCAATTTTACGATTGAAGAATTCAATAAAATAAGGCAAACAAAAGAGGATGTTGTGGTTACAGTGTCTAATCTATCTATGAATCGCGTGGAGTATAAATCTATTAAAGATTATTCATACGAGGAATATTGTAATTGGGTTTGGATTTCGTGTAACTATATACCATTTATGTCATTAACTACTGTCAATGGCTATGAATATGCAGACGGTGGTTTGGGTTGTGTGATTCCTATACGCGAAGCTATATTGCGAGGTGCTACAGAGATTGATGCTATTGTTTTGGAGGCAGAGCAAATGGAGCGTTCTAAGGTTCTAGGTAAAAATCCATTTTCTTTAATGCTTAACTTATTCGGTCACTTATTAGATCAGGTTGAAAAAAATGATATCGTTATTGGTAAGCTTGCAGCGAAAAACAAAGGTGTGAAACTCAATTTGTATTATACACCTGTTAGTTTAACAGAGAACTCATTGATCTTTAGTAAACGCTTAATGACTAAATGGTGGGAACAAGGTTATAGCTATGCTAAGGAGAAACATGAGGATGAGTCTATTTTGTAAGGTAGCTACCAAATCTCAGAAACCTCTTCCTTTATAAAAGACAATGCTGCGTCACTTGGTGACCTCTTATCAACCATGTCTATTAAAATGACTTCACGAAGTTTATCTGCACTATCAACTTTATCTGATAAAGTCGCCTTTCTAATCATTTGAATCGTTGCGTTTTTTGCAGTAGATGCTATGCTCCAACAGCTATCTGTAACATATATCTGTTGTGCTAAATTGTGGTCAAATTCTTGCTCAATATTTGCTATAAGTAAAGATTCGTAATCTTTTTTATTAGAAGACGTTGGAGTTATTCGAAGTAGTAATTTTGAAGGCTTAATTCTTTCTAGGTAAAGTGACAGTCTTTCATAAGCTTGAAGACGCACAGGTAGGCTATCTTTTTGTAAGTCTTTTTTAATTAAAAACTCACGACGATTGTTTTCATTTTCTATGTGTTCTTTAAAAAATAAAAAGGCAATTGCTCCTGTTACTAAAGCAGGAATACAATATAATAAAAGTCCTAAAATGCTAAAATCCATAGTTTTGTTTTGTTAAAAATATAAGTTTATTTCGAGTTTAATAGTTTCCGCCTAAATGTGAACAGTTTTTTAAATCTTGCATTGAATTAAAAGGGACTACTGTTTTAATATAGCCATAAGTACCTGAGAGCTCTTTTGATAAATTATGGTCATCAACATTGATTTCTATGTCGTCCATGGTAAATTGACAAGGGTGCTCATAACCTGCAGCATGAGTGATTTCGATAAACTCTTTTCTAAAACTTTTAAAGTATTGTGCTAGTCTTGCAGATTTAAGTGTTGGGTCAATACCGTTTTGTAACCATTTACTTTGAGTAGCGATGCCTGTAGGACATTTGTTGGTATGACAAACCTGAGCTTGAATACATCCAATACTCATCATAGCTTCACGTGCCACATTAATAACATCGGCTCCCATTGCAAAGGCCATGGCAGCTTTAGCAGGGAACCCTAATTTCCCACTACCAATAAAAACCAGTTGTTCAGATAATCCTTTACGTTGAAATAGTTTATATAAATCTCCAAATCCGTAAACCCAAGGAAGCGACACATGATCTGCAAAACTTGGAGGAGCAGCTCCAGTGCCACCTTCACCACCGTCAACGGTTATGAAATCTGGACCTTTTCCTGTTCTTACCATTAAATCTGCTAGTTCTTCCCATTGGTCTAGTTTGCCTATTGCTGCTTTAATGCCAACAGGTAAACCGGTTTCTTCAGCGATAGCTTCAATGAAATCTACCATTTCTGGGATGGTAGAAAAGGCTTTATGATTTGGTGGCGATAATACGGTTTTCCCTACTTCTACACCTCTTATGTCAGCAATTTCTTGAGTGATCTTAGATCCAGGAAGTACACCTCCTTTTCCTGGTTTTGCACCTTGTGATAATTTTAATTCAATAGCACGAATAAACGGATTGTCTTCAACCAATTTTTTCATTTTCTCCATAGAAAAGCCTCCATCTTCAGCTCTAACGCCAAAGTATCCCGTTCCGAAGTGAAACACAACATCACCTCCATGACTATGGTGAGGTGATAATCCACCTTCACCTGTGTTATGGTATGCGTGAGCCATTTTCACACCCTTGTTCATAGATTCTATAGCTTTAGCCGATAACGATCCAAAACTCATAGCAGAAACATTAATTATTGATGCTGGACGAAATGGTTTCCTACGTTGATTGTGCGCTCCAATTACTTTAGCACACGGTAAAAAAGACTTGTTTATAGTATTTGGGTGGTTCTCTTCAATTTTATAAGGGAACATTGCATTATTTACAAACATGTGGTGGTGTGCATAAATATCTCGATCTGTTCCAAAACCTTCATAATTGTTTTCGTTTTTAGCAGAAGCGTAAATCCAACTGCGCTCTATACGATTGAAAGGGAGTTCTTCTCTGTTGTTAGCTACAAAATACTGACGCAATTCTGGACCAATACTCTCGAGCATATAGCGAAAATGTCCTACAATTGGGTAGTTGTGGCTAATGGTGTGTCTCCGTTGCAAAACATCTCGAAGTACAATAATAATTAGAGCGATAATAATCCAAAGCCACCATGAAATTGAGCTTAAAAATGAAAGAATAGCATCCATTGATATGTGTTTTGTTCAAAAATAAAAAAAAACCAATATTAATAAAGATAATGCTGGTTTTGTAATTATGATTTGTTTTAGTTGTTTAAATAGTCTAAGCTTAATTGTATAAATGTTTTTACACCAAGAAGCATTCCTGATTCATCAATCATAAAATCTGGAGTATGATGAGGAAAAGATTCAGAATTTGGTGCTTTACCACCTAAAAAGAAATACAACCCAGGTACTTCTTTTTGAAAGAAGGAGAAATCTTCAGCTCCTGTGATAGCTTTAATTTCAACAACACGATTTTTACCAGCAGCAGTTTGAAGCGAGGGTAGCATTTGTGCTGTTAAATCTAGGTCATTAAAAGTGATAGGATATCCTGTTTCTATCTCAATAGTAGCCTCTGCTCTGTATGCTTTCGCTATCGCAGGAACCATTTCTTTCATACGATCATTAATGATTTTTTGCATATCATAATCTAAAGTTCGAATTGTTCCTATCATTTCTGCACGCTCAGGAATTATATTACTACGCACACCAGATTCTATTTTACCAATGGTGATAACAGCTCCTTCTTCGGTTAGGTTTACTTCACGACTAATTATAGTTTGAAGGCCATCAATAATTTTAGCAGAAACCATAATAGGATCTATTCCAGCCCAAGGTCTTGAACCATGACTTTGTTTGCCATTAACAATTATTTTAAAGCTTTGTGCAGCTGCCATGATGCCGCCAGGCTTGTAAGTTAAGATCCCTACAGGTTGTTCAGAACCAATATGTAAACCAAATATGGCGTCTACATCAGGATTTTTTAATACTCCTTCTTTAACCATTAATTCTGCACCACCTTCTTCACCTTCAGGAGCACCTTCTTCTGCGGGTTGAAATATGAATTTAATAGTGCCATTAACTTTGTCTTTGTTTTGAGATAAGATTTCTGCAACACCCATTAGTATAGCGATATGAGTGTCATGACCACAGGCATGCATAACACCAACATCTTTTCCTAAATATGTAGATGTCACTTTAGATTTAAAGGGTAAGTCATTACGTTCTGTTACTGGAAGTGCATCAATATCTGCTCTAAGCGCCAATACTTTACCTGGGTTATTACCTTTTAATATGCCAACAACTCCAGTATGAGCGACTTCTGTTTGAACTTCTAGTCCTAACGATTTTAAATGAGCTGCAATTTTTTCAGCAGTTTTAAATTCTCGATTAGAGAGTTCAGGGTTTTCATGGAAATCACGTCGCCATTCTATGACTTTAGATTCTATGTTTTCAATGTCTTTGTCTAATCCGTGTTGCGAAAACCCAACAAAAGTTGTAAGAAAAGCGATGGCACATATTAATTTTTTCATATGGTCGGTTTTAATTGTTTAAATAATCAAAAGTTAATTGTGTAAAAGCTCTTACACCGAGTAACATACCGCTTTCATCAATAATAAAGTCAGGTGTGTGATGTGGAAAAGATCCTTTGCTCTCTTCGTTTGGTGTCATACCGCCTAAAAAGAAATAGATTCCTGGAACGACCTCTTGGAAATAAGAAAAATCTTCACCTCCTGTAGTTGCTTTCATGAGTTGTACATTTTTTGCACCTGCCACTTTTTGTAATGTTGGTAGCATTTGGTCTGTTAATTCAGGGTCATTATAAGTAATGGAGGTTTGGTTTCTAAATGTAATTGTTGCTTCTCCTCCATATGCTTTTGCTATGGTCTCCGTCATTTCTTTCATGCGTCGTTCAATCATTGCACGCATTTCTGGATCTAAGGTTCTAACGGTTCCAATGAGTTCTGCGGTTTCAGGAATAATATTAAAACGTGTTCCTGCTGTCATTTTCCCTACAGTAATAACTGCTGCTTCCGTAGTTAAGTTGGATTCCCTACTAATGATACTTTGAAACCCATCAATTATTTTTGAAGAAATATAGATAGGATCTACTCCAGACCAAGGCTGTGAACCATGCGTCTGTTTTCCTTTTACGTTAACTACAAATCGTTCTACAGAGGCCATGATACCTCCTTTTTTATATTTTAAAACGCCTATAGGAGTCCCTGCATTAATATGTAATCCAAAAATGACATCTACCTTTGGGTTTTCTAAAACCCCTTCTTTGATCATAAGTTTTGCGCCACCTTCTTCTCCAGGAGGCGGACCTTCTTCCGCTGGTTGAAAAATGAATTTGACTGTTCCTTTTATTTTGTCTTTGTGTTTTGATAAGATTTCAGCAACTCCCATTAAAATCGCTGTATGTGTATCATGACCGCAAGCGTGCATAACACCTGTTTTGGTTCCTAAGAATTCGGTTACGACGGTGCTTTTAAAAGTTAGGTCATTGCGTTCTGTCACAGGAAGTGCATCTATATCTGCTCTTAAAGCTACTACTTTCCCAGGTAAATCACCTTTAAGAATACCTACAACTCCAGTTATAGCTACTTCAGTTTGCACTTCTAAACCTAAAGATTTTAAATGTGCAGCAATTTTTTCGGCTGTTTTAAATTCTTGATTAGAGAGTTCTGGGTTTTCATGAAAGTGTCGACGCCATTCTATGACTTTGGATTCGATATCTATGATATCCTTTTCAATTGAGTTTTGAGCAAAAGACAAGGAGCAAAGAAATAAAAGTACTGTAGTTAGAGATTTCATGTTTTTAAATTTTCACTAAGATATTTAAAAAAAGAAAAGCATCTTCAATTATTTAAAGATGCTTTTTATTTTGAAACCTAAATTTTTAAATAAGGGGTTAGCTTGTCTTTTAAAATTTGATAAATCTATAACCGTTATTTTGATATTGTAATAAAGCGGTCATAGCGGAAAGGGCAAATTTTACGTTGGTATTGCTATCTGATTTTGAAACTTTTCTGTACGCTGCGGTTTGACCACACATTATGATATCAACACCAGCTTGATTTAATTGATTTAGTAATTCTGTGTTTGGATTTTTACTACCATACTTTTCCATATAAATAGTATCATTAAGCATGTCTTTCCATTCACTTCCGTGAACCGTAATAGCAACTTTTAGTTGATCGAGATTCATCCCAGCATCAGCATGCATATTTAAAAATCGAGCAGCAGTGACTAAATAGCTATTGATTTGAGCTGTATCTTATGAGTTTTTTGATACATCAAAAATAACTTTAAGGGTTGTAATGGTATTTGTTTTTATGTCAGAATTTTCTACTTCAAAGGTCTGACCAAAGTCAGTTATGATTTTGCCCTTAGTTCTTTCAACTTGCCCAACTGCGATGACAGTATTTAAAATTAAGAGAAGTGCAAGTATGTATGGCTTTTTCATGTATTAAATTTTGAATAATAAAATCGAAGTATAAAAGTATGGCAAATTTTAACATATTGTTTATAATTATTGATAAAATCCTTCACTAAAAACGAGAGGTTTGGTTAATTTCACGGTTGATAAAAAATGTAGAATTTGGAGAAGTATTTAAGTCAATTAAACGAAGCACAATATGAGCCAACGGTTCAGGTAGATGGACCAATGATTATCATCGCTGGTGCAGGATCGGGAAAAACGAGAGTGCTCACATATCGTATTGCATATTTGATGAGCAAAGGTGTGGATTCGTTTAATATTTTAGCGTTGACGTTTACCAATAAGGCTGCCAAGGAGATGAAAGGTAGAATTGCTGACATTGTTGGTGATGGTGAGGCGAAAAATTTGTGGATGGGAACATTTCACTCAGTTTTTGCTAAGATTTTACGATTTGAAGGGCACCATTTAGGCTTTCCAAGTAATTTTACGATTTATGATACTCAAGATTCGCAAAAATTATTGGGTTCAATTATTAAAGAAATGGGTCTTGATAAGGATCTATATAAAACTAAGCAAGTATACAGTAGGATTTCATCATACAAGAATAACTTGGTTACGGTAAAAGCTTATTTCAAGAATTCTGATTTAATTGAAGCCGATACTTCAGCACGACGACCAAGAATGGGCGAAATCTACAAGAATTATGTAGACCGTTGTTTTAAAGCAGGAGCGATGGATTTTGATGATTTATTATTGCGTACTAATGAGTTGCTTACACGTTTCCCAAATGTATTGGCGCAA
>Ga0115008_10002234_pt1 | contig 16030 bp, 8 predicted proteins | sample FraStrMetagenome_FD_87164 | JGI IMG/M metagenome (GOLD analysis project Ga0115008, IMG submission 87164) | Marine eukaryotic phytoplankton communities from Arctic Ocean - Fram Strait ARC3M Metagenome | ecosystem: Environmental > Aquatic > Marine > Oceanic | place: Fram Strait | collected 2012-06-18
ACATCTAATTCTTTTGGGGTGGTATAAATATTTGGAGTAATTCGGCAACCATGTACATTTGCCCCATCGATAGCGACCGTCCATATGTTATATTTTTCCATTAGGGTTTTAGCAAGTTCATGTGGTTTCATATTTTTGATTCCGACATTAGCAATTGCGCAAGAACGATGACTTTCCTTTGGTGTATTGACTATAATTTTTCCAACATTTCGCACTTTTTTGGTCCAGTAATTTTGGAGATATCGAAGACGGGCCTCTTTCCGTTCAGCCCCTATTCGTTTATAATATTCGATGGCATCTCCAATTGCTAAATCAGTTGCCACAGGATGGGTACCCGTATGATTTAATCGGTAAATATCATCTTGATCTTTCCCCCATTCCGCAAAAGTTTCCCAGACATTTTTTACTTTTGCTTTTTTGACAAAGAGAAAACCAGCTCCTAAAGGAACACTCATCCATTTATGAAGACTTGTACCATAGTAATCACAATCCAAATCTTTAATAGAAAATTCAAAATGTCCAAAAGCATGTGCTCCATCAACCATTACTTCTACTCCTTTACTATGTGCCATATCACAAATTTTTCGAACGGGTAAAATATGTCCAGTAATATTTATGATATGACAAATCATTAAAAGTCGAGTTTTTGTAGTAATAGCATTGGCATAAAGATTTACAATTTCTTCATCCGACTTAGGATGATTAGGAATGGAGATTATTTTATTGATGATGCCATGTCGTTTTTCTTGGAGTTTAAACATATTCTTCATTGCTCCATAGTCTTGCTCTGCCATAACTGCTTCATCGCCTTTCTCCCAGTGTATTCCTCCAATAATAATGTCCAAAGATTCGGTTGTATTACGAGTAATAATTAGCTCATCATCAGAGCAACCAGCAATCTCTGCTAATTGTTGGGCTACTCTTTTCTTATTTTCCCATTGAACAGTTCGCATATAAAAGGAGCCTTGATAATTGACATGTCGAATATGTTGGATATATTTCTCCAAAGTTACTTGTGGAGTAAAGCAATAATAGCCATTTTCAAGATTGATATAGTCAGGTTTGAGACGATATTCACTTCTGACTTGAGCCCAAAAATTTTCATCTCTGGCTAATTCATCAGATGAAAGATGGGAGACTTGATTGATTATTTCATCCAGAGTTTTGTATAGCGGAGAACTAGTAAAGCTTGCTAACGTAATGTTTTTTAGGAAAGTACGTTTGTTCATAATTGGTGAGTTTTGTTTCGACTAAGATAATAAATTGAAGATTAATTCAATATTCTGCTTAACAGTTTTTAATTATAAATTATTCAAATTATTCTTTTTCTAAATTCAAGTATTATAAACCAAATCAGAAATTTTAACATACTTGAATTCGAGTGTGTTAAAATTCAAAACTAATCCATCTTATATATCTATTAAGATTATCTTTTTATAGAAAATACCCTTTCATTCGTCTAACCCTTAGGTGTTTAGACAGGGTCAATTCATACATTTGCAGCTTAAACATAAGCGTTAAAAATCTAAAATCAAATAGATTTTTTCCCCAACAAATAGCTTAAAATTTTGTTTCTAAAAATTATTACTTAAATCTATTTAAAAATAACAACTTCAATGCAACTCAAATCTAAAGTGTTCGGACTTTTAGTATTTTTGTTTTTATCAAATTTTTCCTTTGCACAGAAAACTGAAAAAGTCACCCTCAATGGTTACATCAAAGAAGCTTCTAGTGGTGAAACTTTAATCGGGGCTTCGGTTTATGTTTTTGAACTTGAAACGGGAACGACGACAAATGAATATGGATTTTACTCTTTGTCTCTCCCTTTAGGAAGTTATAAAATCGAATTTTCTTATCTCGGTTTTGATTCTCAAATTAAAGAAATAGAACTAAAGGAAAATATTAAACTCGATATTGATATGGGTGAGAACGCCAATGAATTGGTGGAGGTTGTTGTGACTTCTGAGGCGGAAGATCGTAATGTAACCAATACTGAGATGAGTGTTAACAAAGTGAGCATAGCAACCATAGAGAAAATGCCTGCATTATTAGGTGAGGTGGATGTGATTCGAAGTATACAATTGTTGCCAGGAGTTTCAACAGTAGGAGAGGGAGCGACAGGATTTAATGTACGAGGAGGAAGTATTGATCAAAATCTGATCTTATTAGATGAGGCACCAGTATATAATTCATCACATTTATTTGGATTTTTCTCTGTTTTTAATCCAGATGCTGTAAAAGATGTGAAATTATATAAAGGCGGTATACCAGCCCGTTATGGTGGAAGATTATCCTCTATTTTGGATGTAAGAATGAAGGAAGGGAATATGAAAAAGTATGAGGTGTCAGGTGGTGTTGGTTTAATTTTTAGTCGACTTTCGGTGGAAGGACCCATTGCAAAAGATAAAGCATCCTTTATTATTGCAGGTCGTCGATCATATATTGATATTTTGGCAAAACCGGTTATCGAAAAGCAAGTGGGTGGTGATACTGAATTAAATTTTTATGATTTGACCTTAAAAACGAATTATAAAATTAATGATAAGAATAGACTTTTCCTGTCTGGATATTTGGGACGTGATAATTTTGGTTTTGGTAATGCGGCAGGTTTTAGTTGGGGAAATCAGACCGCGACTTTAAGATGGAATCATTTATTTAACGAAAGTTTGTTCTCCAATTTTACAGCCTTTTATAGTAACTATGATTACGAAATTGCTTTTGGTGCAGATTCTGAAAATACATTTGATTGGAGTGCAAAAATTAAAAATTATAGTCTAAAATCGGATTTTTCTTATTTTTTAAATCCTGATAATTTAATAACTTTTGGTGGACAAGCAGTCATTTATGAATTCCAACCGGCTAATGCATTTTCATTAAACGAAGGAGTAAATGTAGATTTTTCTTTAGCTGAGAAATATGCCTTAGAAGTAGGGCTATTTATGGAAAACGAACAAAAAATTACCGGCAATATTTCTCTACAGTATGGTTTGCGATGGTCGTTTTTCAATTATTTGGGAAAAGGATCGTCTTACGAATTTGCTGAAGCTAAAAATCCTGGGGATCGACGAGAACCTCTTTTAGATCAAACCCAGACATTTGATGCAGGTAAAAGTATTCAGGTGTATAATAATTTTGAACCTCGTTTTTCCATTAAATATCAACTTGATAAAACCACATCAATTAAGGCGAGTTACAATCGGACGGCCCAATACATTCACTTAGTTTCCAATACTACGGCAGCAACGCCAGTTGATATTTGGACTCCAAGCACCAATAATATTAAACCTCAAATGGCGAATCAAGTGGCATTGGGTATTTTTAAAAATTTCAACGACAACACTTGGATTACATCAATGGAAGTTTATTACAAAACTTACAAAGATTTACTTGAATATGTCGATGGTGCAGATCTTTTATTGAATGAGTATTTTGAGGGCGATGTTTTACAAGCAAAAGGAAGAGCTTATGGATTAGAACTACAAATTGAAAAAAAGAAAGGCCGCTTTACAGGTTGGACAAGTTATACATTGGGTAGAACTGAATTGCAATCAGAAGGTATTAATTTAGGGGATTGGTATCCATCGCGTTTCGATCAGACACATAGCTTTAGTACAACAGCATTTTATGATTTGTCGAAAAGATGGAATTTATCTGCAAATTTTGTTTTGAATTCTGGTACACCTGGTACTTTTGCAACAGGCCGATATGAACAGAATGGCTATGTTTATCCGCATACAACAGGCAGAAGAAATAATGCCCGAATCCCTATTTACCACAGGTTAGATATTTCGGCAACACTTCTTGGAAGAAAGAAGCCTGGAAAAAAATTGAGTGGCGAATGGGTTTTCTCTATATACAACGTGTACAACAAAAGAAATCCATTTTCTATCAACTTTGGAGAAAATCGAATTCGAACTCCAGAAGGTCAACCTCGTGAAACAAATGCCTACAGATTTGCAGTGGTTGGAAGTATTATCCCATCTGTAGCTTATAACTTTAATTTTTAATTCAAAAAGATCAATACCTAATATATACAATAATAAAATTTTTATGAAAAAATATTTTTTATTTTTAATAACAATATTCCTACTAACTTCTTGTGAAGATATTATCGATTTAGAGTTAGAACAAAATGATTCCCAATTAGTCGTTGATGCATGGCTAAATGACCAACCTGGTCCTCAGGTAATTAAATTGCGTCGAACGATTGATTATCTAGATAATTCATTCACACCTGAGGTTACAGGGGCCACAATTACAGTTGCCGATATTAATATTTCTGATAGTACAATCAATCAAATTTTTGTTTTTGAAGATGAAGACAATGATGGTGATTATGTTTGGACTCCAACAACAACAGATGATGTAATTATTCAGGAAGGGAAGGATTATGGTTTGTTAATTGATTTAGATGGGGACCAATATTATTCCTTTTCAAAAGCTAATCGAACTGTTCCAATTGATTCAATAGGTTATGAATATCAAGAAGATGAGGTAGGTCAACCTGATGGAATTTATGCCCAAGTCTATGCTAAAGATGCAGTAGGAGAGGGAGATGTATATTGGATTAAAACTTTTAAGAATGGATCATTTTTAAATAAAGGACGGGAAATGAATTTGGCGTATGATGGATCTTTTGGTCCTGGGACTAATTCAGATGGTATATTATTTATATCACCAATTCGATTTGGAATAAATAGAATTGCCGATTCAGGAGATGGAGCAATTGATGATAATGATATTCCTCCATATGCAATTGGTGATAGTATTCGGGTAGAAATTTATTCACTGACTCAAGAGGCATTTTTTCATCTTTTTCAAGCGAGGGAGCAAATTACTCAAGGGGATAATGGTTTATTCGCGACTCCGATTAATAATATTCCAACTAATATTTTTACTCAAAGTGCAAATGCGAAAGAAAGTCCAATTGGGTTCTTCTGTGTTTCAAAAGTCTCAACTGCAGAAAGAGTGATAGAATAAAGTTTTTATTTTTTTATCATAAAAAATATCCTTAAAAACCCATGTGCCTTTCACATGGGTTTTTCTTTGTAGATAAATGGAATGTTAATATTTCAACTTCGTTTTAAATTTAGCTTGATAATTTCATGGAACTTTGTATATTATAAATTATTATTAATTAAAATATCAAATTTCAATGAAAAAAATTATACTTCTTTTTACAGTTTGTTTTCCGTTTATTTTGTTAGCTCAATTAACCTCCGATGATTTTGAATCCTACACTATTGGATCATTTGACTCTCAATGGGATGCAACTAATTGGATAGGTTGGTTTAACAATCCATCTAATGCTACGATTAGTGATGAGCAAGCACATTTAGGTACTCAATCTGTAAAAATTGAGCAGAATGATGATCTTGTTGCGTTGTTAGGAACTCTTGATGCAGAAAATTATGAAATTTCTTATTGGCAATTTGTTCCATCAGGAAGCGGAGCGTACACAAATATGCAACACAACTATACATCAACAACAGGTGATTGGATGTTTGAAGTATATGTAAACCAAGATGGCACTGGACAATTTAATACAGCCGGTCAGGGCTTTTTATTTACTCCAATTCATGATCAATGGGTTGAGTACAAATTTAATTTAAATTTTATCACATCTGAAGGAGTGTTCTCCTATAACGGTACACCTCTGGTTAACTTTGCGATCAATACAAATGCAGGTGATATGATGCCTGGGCTTAATCAAGTAAATGCAATTAATTTTTACGGGGGCTGTTTGCCGCAGGGAAATTGTACTTCCTTAGCTTTTTATGATGATGTTCAAGTTACTTATATTCCAGCGCCACCTCATGATGCAAGAATTCTTAATCCTGAACCAGCTATTGAATATTTTACTGTACCAAATGGTTTGGAACAACCTTTAAATTTTGTAGCTAGCGTTAAAAATATTGGAGGCCAAGAAATTACTGATGTCTCTGTTACCTTTAATGTTCGAGATGGAGGTGGCAATATTATTTATACCGAAACTTCTGACCAATTGGCAGCACTTGGTTCTACAGAACAAGCTTCCTTCTTGGGAAGTGGTACTTATTTTTTTACTGGTACTGATAATTATTCAGTGGAGTACATTGCAAATATAGCTGAGACTGACAATAATTTGGTTGATAATACACTAAGTGTCGCTACTCCATTTGCATTAGATCCCTCAATTTACTCTCGTGATAATGGCATTTTTGATAATGGAGTTGGATATAATGGTGGCACTGGTAAACTTGGAGTGACATACGAGTTTATTGACGCGGCTACTGTTGAAAGCATAATTTTAGCTTTTTCAGGTGGTGTAGCTGGTGATACTATTAATGGATTTATTTATTCAGTTGATGTGAATGGGGTTCCTGATACGATTTTAGCAACGACTGAGCCATTTATAATTACGGCAGGAGGAGGAGGGATTGGTGCTGAAACATATGTTACTTTACCATTTATTGATGGAATTGAAATTCCTGCAGGTAATTATGTATTTATGGTAGGTCAGACTTCTACGACAAGTTTGGGAGTTGCGACTTCTCAAATTATACATACTCCTGGAACTACTTGGGCGACTGCGGATGAAGTCACCTGGAATAATTTAGAGGACTTTGGGTTACCATTTCCAATGGCGATTCGACCATTTTTAAGTCTAGTTGGAGTGGATACAGATGAATCGGCATCTAATTTTGTAGACCAATTTACGATTTCTCCTAACCCAACTCAAAATTTTGTTACAATACATCTAGACTTGATAGGGACCCATGATCTGACCCTACAGCTTATCAATGGAAGTGGGCAAGTGGTCAAAGCTTTGGTGAATAAAAATACAACAGGTGACCAATATCAATTTAATTTAAATCCCTATCCAAGTGGAATTTATTTTGTGAAAGTTCAAATAGGGGAGCAGCAGCTTACTCAAAAAGTGGTTTTGATGAAGTAATTCATTTTTTACAAGGACTCGGACAAACGATTCTTTTCGACCTACCTTTCTTCCTATAAAATACTTCTTCCTGCAGCGAAATGATCTTTTCGCTGCAGAGGAAGTTAAAATTATTCTCTAAAAGCAAATTTGGTGTCATTCAATATTGTTTAATCTTTTTACAAAAAGATTAAACAATATTGAATATTATGGGTTCCTCTAATATAACTAAAGATAAAATATTTTTTTTACTAGCCCAGGCAACCATTTCAAAACTAGCTGCATATTAAGGGTAATTAAACAAATCAACAAAATTGGATAAGCAAACTGAAAGTATAATATTGATAAAAAAAGCGCTGAAAGGAAACCAGCAAGCGTTTCATAAACTATACAATGTTTATAAAAATAGTTTGTTCCTGGTTTGTTTGAGATATGGAAAAGATCGAAATATTGCTCAAGATTATTTACAGGATGCATTTGTAAATATTTTTAAAAATCTAAAGCAATTTGACCTTAATAAAGGTGACTTTGGTCCGTGGGCAAAAAAAATTACGGTTAATGCATGTCTAGCCGATATTAGAAAAAATACGCTTTACTCAGTTAATATAACCAAAGCTGAACAAGTTGAGTCTTCTGATGTAAGTGCACTTTCTCAGTTATCTTTAAAAGAAATGTTAGATCACATCCAAAAATTGCCTTACGGGTATAGAACGGTTTTCAACATGTATGTAATAGATGGTTATTCTCATAAAGAAATTGCAGCAGCCTTAAATATTTCGATTAGCACTTCGAAAAGCCAATTAATGAAGGCTCGAAAAGTTTTACAAAAGAAAGTTACATTCAAGCAAAATAATTATACACAAGAACATGGATAGATTTGATGACATATGGAAGAATCGCTTCAACGAGGAAAATCTCGAAGATAGTGATTGGAACACACCAGACGATAAGGTTTGGGAAGGAATTATTCCTCATGTCGTTCCTGCAAAAGATTCTCGCCCTTTTTGGTTGATATGGATTTTTCTAATGATCATTTCAGTTTTGTTAATTCTGATTTTGATTGCAAATAAAGAGAATCAAATTACCTCAGTTAGTATAGATTCTTATAGTTCTCTGGTTCTAGACTCCAAAGAATTTAATAGCAGAACTGTTGATTTTAAAGTAATATCTACTCCCCCAAAAAAAGGAATAAACCAAAATAATCTAGTATATACACCTAAAGAAAAGTTGCCGATTAATGTTTCACCAAGCGATTCATTTATATTGAATACAATTAGTACTTATTTAAAATCAAAAACCAAAACTTTTTTCAGAAATAAATATCTAACTGATGAAACTTCAATGGATATTAATTACATCAAACCTGAAAAATCTATATCACTAGTCCCTTTACCTACAGAAAATTTTATTTTAAATGATAAAAATGAAAACAAGTTTACCGAAGAATACCCTGAGTTAATCTCTTCATTAGATTTATTTTTATCCCTAGAAAAATCTGCCTTGATTTTACCGGACTCCAAGGCAAGGAAAGTCAATAGATTTTTTCTAGGTGTCGAGGCGGGTGCAACATTATGGAATCATAAAATTAGTAAGGACTACACTTCTGATTTGGCCTTGTTCGATTTCAATTACCAAAACTCTTGGGGTTGGCAAACAAGTGTTTCATTGGGCTACAATCTAAATCAATACATCGGTGTAATCGCCAACTTTCAATACGATCAAATAGAAACAACATCAGGGCATAATTCAAATTTGAAATACAGTATTCAAGAAGAACAGGGAATAAATAATCCGTTAAATGGTTATGCCTTAAACTTAGCCACTCCATATGGACTTTCCGGTGCGACTTTTAATTTCAATAGGAGCCAGACCCTGGCAACAGATGAGGTCAATTTAGTTGTTGACTTTTCCTCAAGACATTCGATTAAAAATTTTAGCTTACCGATCGGAACAGTTATATATCCATTTGGTAGAAGTAAAAGTATTATTCCCACTTTAAGCGTTGGTTTTGGTTTAAATTATTTGGCTCAAATTACAAACAAAATTCAGTCAATTGAAACACATCACGATCACATCAAATACGATGATAGTGGTTCTGCTACTTTTGTTTCCCCTGTTTTGGAAAAATGGCATTTTGACTATCGCCTTGGTCTAGGCTTAAAATATAAACTACGAAAAGGTCTTCATTTGCAAATTAAATATGATTGGGTTAGGGGAGTTAGCCCGATCTTTAAACAGAATATTTATGAAACACGTATTAGTCGTCATCAGGTTTCACTAGGATTGACCAAATCAATTACTCCGTAATTCTCAAAGAAAATATTATTGACATTTCTTTCTCAATCAGTTACCTATGATTGGTCTGAGAAAAGTTTGTCTTGTTTATAGATTTTTAAATTACTTATTAACAAATTATCATTAAAATTAAAATCATGTTAAAGACATTTTACACCACCTTATTTATTTTATTTTCGACATTCAGCTTTTCTCAAACTGTAATGTCAATCATTGAAGATAGCCCTGACCACAACACTTTGGAATCATTAATTAACTCTGCAGGGTTAAATGCAACTTTATCAGGAACAGGGACATTTACAGTTTTTGCTCCAACAGACGCGGCATTTGCAGCATTAGATCCATCACTTGTGGCTACATTGACTGGAGATCCATCTGGGAAATTGACAAAAGCACTACTTTACCATGTTTTAGGAGCAGAAGTAATGTCATCAGATTTATCTGATGGACAAACAGCGACCACATTATTTGGTCAGGATATTACAGTTACAATTAATAACATGATGGAAGTGTTTATTAATACTGCTCAAGTAACAGCGCCAGACCTAGATGCTACAAATGGTGTAGTACATGTCATTGATGAAGTTATACTTCCACCTAATGTAACAGTAGCAGATGTGGTGATCAATAGTTCTGTACACGAAACCCTAGAAGGAGCAGTAATTGCAGCAGATTTGGCAGGGACATTGAGTGATCTTAACAGCAACTTTACGGTATTCGCTCCGACTGATGATGCATTTGCAGCATTAGATCCATCAGTGTTAAATATTCTTACAAGTAATGCCGATACAAAATTGAAAAACGCATTGCTATATCATGTTTTGGGAGCAGAGGTTATGTCATCAGATTTATCAGATGGCCAGACTGCTACAACACTTTTCGGACAAGATATCACAGTAACAATTGATGCAAACGGAGGAGTAATGATTAATAACGCGAATGTTATTATTGCAGATATACCAACCTTTAATGGTGTAGTGCATGTGCTAGATGCAGTAATATTACCACCAAATGCGACAGTAGCAGATGTAGTAATCAATAGTCCTGATCATACAACTTTAGAGGCGGCAGTTGTGGCAGCACAATTAGATGGGGCATTGAGCGATTTGTCTGCAAACTATACTGTTTTTGCCCCAAATGATGATGCGTTTGCTCCAGTGGATGTAGCAACCTTGTTAATAGATCCAACAGGTGATTTGCAGAAAATTCTTCAATATCATGTTTTGGCTTCAGAAGTTTTCTCTACCGATTTGACAGATGGTCAAGTTGCGACAACATTACTTGGACAAGATATTACGGTAGGAATCGATGCAAATGGAGCAGTAACCATTAATGGAAATGCTTTAGTGATCGCAGCAGATATTACAACATTAAATGGAGTTGTACATGTACTTAATAATGTACTTTTACCAGACTTGACAAGTGTTAAAGACTTGAACCGAGTAAATATTAAGGTATACCCAAACCCAACAACTGATTTTATTACGATTAGTTTACCATCAGAAATGATAGATGAAAATGTGGAAGCTCAATTAATTGGTACACAAGGGAACATCTTACAAACTTGGAAAATTAATGATGTGAATGCATCTTTTGATGTAGCAAAATATCCATCAGGCACTTATTTTATGTTGTTAAAAACAGAAAATAATTACGCTTTAAGCACAGTGGTAATTAAATAAGGAAATTCTTTTTTAAATTAATATTATTACAAAGCTGCTAACTCTAACGAGATAGCAGCTTTTTTTGATATTTCTTATTAAGTTAAATTTTTGATTCTTTAAAAAAAAGTAAACAACGCTAGGATGATTTACAATAACATAATTGTTAACATTCTTACAAAAGCACATCTATGATCCTTATAATTTATAGGATCGTTGAACTAATTGATTTGTAATATGTCCTCTAATCTGATACTGGAGGTAAGTGTATTTTTCTGATAGGTTTTTTGCAATGAACCCAATTTTCCTCATTTAATATTTTCTCATTATTAAATATTTAATAATGTAAAACGCCTAAAATATAAAAAATGTTACCTTTCATCATGGTAAGCGTCTTTTATAAATTTAATCTATTGGTAAGCGCAATATTTCTATTAGGAGTGCAAATAAAAAATCCATTAATATCTCCTAAATAACCTCTTAGGCCATATTTTCTTATTCCTCATCTACTTTCTTTTCAATGACTAGTTCAGTTTTATTATTATCATATCTAGTAATAGAATATCTTCTTTTTGGTAGGTTGATTTGGGTCATTTTGAATATTGTCTTCGATTTAAGCAACAAGCACACGTCTTAATTTTGGTAATTGGTAATTAAATTATTTTAAATAACCCACCAAAAAGCTATTATATTTGTAACTCTAAAACGTTTTCAATTTTTTTGATCAAACTTTGTTATGAAATCATTCTATTCTATTATTTGCAGTTGGTTTATTTTTTTTGGATTACTATCAGAGATACAAGCTCAAGACACAACAATTAATTTTCAAATTGTCATACCCATATCGACAGGAATTCATGACGTGGAAGAAGAGGAAGATGGAACAATTTACACTAACTCTTCCGATCTTGAATTAATTGATGATGGAGGTATACAGACTGTAGGATTACATTTTGAAAACATTCAAATTCCTCAAGGTGGGATAATTAATCAAGCATATATTCAGTTTGGTACAGATGAAATTTCTAATGGAATTTGTAATCTTGAAATTAATGCTGAGGCTACTGCTAATGCTACGAGTTTTACTACTACTCCTTTTGATATTACTAATCGATTTTCGACCGTTGAAACCGTTGATTGGTCTCCAGATAATTGGTCATTGATTGGTGAAAATGGCATAAAGCAACGAACTCCAAATATAGATACCATTATTCAAGAAATTATTAATCAACCAGATTGGCAAATTGGAAATGCCATCAATATTTTTATTTCCGGAGTTGGTAAACGAGTTGCTGAGGCTTATGAAGGTGATCAAGATCTAGCAGCAAAGTTAATTATTGAAACGAGCCTTACTTTTTCAACTGACAATATAGAAAATGTTTATATCAATGAATTGATGGCACTAAATAATGTAGTTACCGATGAGTTTGGAGAAATGGATGATTGGTTAGAGATTTATAATGATAGTGATACAGGAGTAATGCTTGAAGAAATTTTTATTTCCGATGATTTGACTGATTCTACTAAATGGCAATTTCCAGATCCTATTTTTATATTACCAAAAAAGTTTGCGATGATTTGGTTGGATGATGAACCAGAACAAGGCTCTAATCATGTTCCATTTAAATTAAATAGTGGAGGAGAAACAGTTTTTATTTCTCAAAAGCAGGGAGATGAATTGGTTGTATTAGATAAAATTACTTTTGGGGCACTTTCTGAAAATATAAGTTTTGGACGAGCATCTGATGGTGAGGATAACTGGGTGCTTTTTGGAAATTACACCCCCAATGAATCAAATAATGGGAGTGAATTATTTTTAGATGCTACGGTTGATTTTTCAATCGAAGGAGGATATTATTCAAGTGGAACATTATTGGCGTTGAGTTCTAGTGACCCAACAACTGAAATTAGATATACAATTGATGGAAGTATTCCAGGTCAAAACTCACTAATATATAACAATGCTATTACATTGAATTCAACTACTCTAGTTCGAGCGCAAGCCTTCAAACCGGGATACATTTCAAATGTGCAAAATGAAGAATTTTACTTGATAAATAATACCCATGAGTTGCCAGTTGTTCAAATTACAATTGATCCAAAATTTCTATGGGATGAACAAGAAGGAATCTATATTTCAGGTGAAAATGGAATTACCGGAAACTGTTCAGATTTTGTGCCGCGAAATTGGAACCAAGATTGGGAAAGACCAATTACAATTCGATATTTTGAACCTGGAGGGAGTGAAGCTTTTCGGTTTGATGCAGGAATAAAAATAGCGGGAGGTTGTTCAAGGGGATTTGCAATGAAACCGTTTAGTATTTTTTTTAGAGAGAGTAAAATTGAATACCCGCTTTTCGATCAATTGATCATTCAAGAATTTAAGCGATTGAAACTGCGAATGAGTGGCAATGATCATCCATTGACGATGGTTCGTGATGCTTCGATCCAAGCATTACTTTATGGTCAAGTTGATATCGATATGATGGCTTACGAACCCGTTGTAGTTTATCTAAATGTTGAATATTGGGGTTTTTATGGATTACGAGAAAAATATAGTAAACACTATGTAGAATCCCATCATGGTGTTGATAAAGATAGTATTGATTTACTTAAAAATCCATATTCTGCGATTGAAATAAAAGAGGGTGACGCTATTGCTTGGGATGAGTTGACTAGTTTTATAGAAGATAACTCTATGCAAAATTTGATTAATTATGATTTTGTCAATTCGAGAATAGACATCAATGAGTTCATGAATTATAATATCGGGCAAATGTATGCAGCTAATTATGATTGGCCAGCTAATAATGTGACGGTTTGGCGCGATCGCAATAATGGGAAATTTCGATGGATGCTCTATGATTTAGATATTAGTTCTGGTTTTGGGGAATGGACACCTTCCAATGCTCAATTCAATGCAATTAATCATGCTACTACAATTAATGGAGATCCATGGCCAAACAACCCTCAGAGTACACTTTTTTTGAGAAAAATAATCCAAAACGAATTCTTCCAAAATGAATTTGCGCAAAGAACTTGCACCTTTGGACAAACTATTTTTGCTCCTGAAAGAACGGAGTATTTTATAGATAGTTTGACCGCAAGAGTTGCGTCTGAAATTCCAAGTTTAATTAATAAATTTGATAATGTACCTGCTGATTGGTACATGTGGAATTCTAATGCAGTCGGAGGAAACACTACTACTTGGAATAATAACTTAAATAATTTTAAAATTTTTTGGGATGATCGATTGGATAATGTTCTATCAAATTATGAAGATTATTTTGATTATAGTGGACATTTTAATTTGAATATAAACTATGATGAAATGACAAATGGAACAGTTGTTCTTCATACGAATGAAATGAAAATTCCATTTCAATATAATGGAAAATATTTTGATGAGGTGCCCATTAGAATCAAAGCAATTCCAAAGGATGGATATTATTTTTTGCATTGGCAAGAAACTCTCGATACTAATTCAGTTATTAATTTTTCATCATCAACAGATGTAGTTTTGACTCCTATATTTTTAGAAAATGGAACTGTTGGCAATACTGATCTAAATGAAAAAACTGTATTTGAAGTAAATCCCAATCCAGCAAATTCAACCGTATATTTAAACTATAACAATTCAAGATATGCAGATTTAGAAATTCGTGTATTTAATGTTATAGGAAAGGAGGTTTTTGTAAAAAATATTACTTCTGGAGAGTTGAATCAACAAATACTAATTGATGTTCGAAAATGGACGAGAGGTGTTTATATTATCAAAGGGATAGTTAGTGGGAATGAGTTTTCCAAGAAATTGATTGTAGAATAAAAATATAGGTTAAGAATAAGCATTTAGGAAAACATTTCTTAAATACTTGTTCTTAATTTAGAAATTCCCTATTTCGACTTCTTCACATATTGTGTTAAAATAACAATATGTTGTCCGTCAACTTTTCCCTCGATATGATTGGGATTATTTTGATCAAGTGATATTCGTCGGACAGCAATACCTCGTTTGGCAACCATACTTGTTCCTTTTACAGCAAGGTCTTTAATTAAAATAACGGTATCACCAGCCTCCAATTTTACACCATTACTATCTAAATGAACAACGGCATCTTCATCAGGTTCTAAAGATTTTGCCCATTCTGATGTTTCCTCATTCATATACATCATATCCAACATATCTTGGGGCCAACCCTCATCTTTTAATTGATTTAACATCCGCCAAGCTAGGGCCTGTACCGCGGGAACTTCACTCCACATGCTATCATTAAGACATCTCCAATGGTTAATCTCAATTTTGTTGATATCTTCGATTTGTATTAAACATATATTACAAATCATTGCTGCATAATCAATTTCTTCTTTGGTTGGTGGAACTTGATAAACTGTTAAATCATCCACAGATCCACATAGTTCACATTTGGAATCACTTCTTTTTTTTATATCTCTTTCTAAATTCATATTAATTTTTCTTTTAGGGGTGCAAGATAAGAAGTGATATGTGAAACTTATATTTTGAACTTACTTTTTGAATACTTGAATTGTTATAGGTTTCTCTTTACTCTTTATTATTAAAAATTAAACTCCCAACGAAAATGAGGCTGTTATAAGAAAATGTAATTATTAAAATTGCATTAAACTGGGCATCCTGAGTATAAATACTTAAATAATATTTAGACTTATTTTTTTTATAATTAGTTTGATTTATAAGAAATAAAAAAGAGTATAAGAATGCTACGTAAAATTTAAAATTGCAGGTGTGACTGGGAAAATCACTAACAGTTTAATAAGCTTTCTTAATTTTAATATCTGGTAATACAATATAGTAATAGTGAACCCAACTATAAATAGGATTGAAAAAATCCATCTATAGAGTCGTCTTTGATATTGATAAAAGACCAAGAATCTAAAGTATAAAACGCCCATAGATATGAATGCTATTAAGGTATATTTGAAAATACCTTTTCCTGTTAAAGGTTTATTTTTTATCTATTCTAATACACTTACCCTATTATTATTTTTTATAATTAATTAGTTTACTACTTTTACTCAAGACAAAATTACTTATCTCAAAATTTATTTTTTCTCTAAAATCTATTTTTAAAAAATATAATTAAAAAACTCAACGATATCCATTCATTTGCAATACAAAAAA
>Ga0115008_10002236_pt1 | contig 16022 bp, 14 predicted proteins | sample FraStrMetagenome_FD_87164 | JGI IMG/M metagenome (GOLD analysis project Ga0115008, IMG submission 87164) | Marine eukaryotic phytoplankton communities from Arctic Ocean - Fram Strait ARC3M Metagenome | ecosystem: Environmental > Aquatic > Marine > Oceanic | place: Fram Strait | collected...
CAGAGTTGAAGTGGATCTTGCAGAAGACGCATAAGTCTTCTTTAGTTCAACGCAAGTACTTATTAAAAAGAAACAATTCTGTTTCGATGTTAATAGATTAAGGTATTAATATACGAAGACCAAATCCGTAATCTTCTCTATAGAGTTCGACTATAACACCGTAATTTTCGGGTAGAGTACATTCTAGATGCGGATTTCCAACAAAAGGTTAGAAGGTAGTAATAAAAGGTAATAGGAGCCGCTTGTAAAATTATAACAAGATACTCCTCGGAAAACGATCCGGGCAAGACCGCAATCCGATGCCACTCGCCGAAAGGGCTAGAATAGCCCACCACAGTGAAACTTATCTAGTGTATCCCTAAATATCAGTGGCCGTAGCCATCAGAATAAATGTACATAAATTTACAGAGAAGATACAAATACACGTTCACGAACAAAATGAAACTATTCAATGATATTCTATCTTGGAAGAGTTATGGGAACATATAGAGCTTCGACCACTATGGTATTACAACTTTCGTAACATGAAAAGTTCTAGCTTCATCGGTCTAGTTTATAGCCCTTTTATGAAGGCAGCAACGCATCAGATTTATGAAGGTGTCAAACAAGGTGATAATGAAGTATATCCAAAAGATAAAAATTTCGTCGAGACGAATCAACTAACATTTAAAACGGTGCCCTAATATTATTTTTCAAGTGATGATAATAAAGAATTTTCAAAGAATCATGAGATGACGCAGCATCCGACAGTTTCGTTTGAAGGGTTTGGGTCTTGATAGCCACTTGTTGAGGTGCTTCTTGTTGAGTTGGCGCGGGTGTTGGTTCGACTTGCAGGGCTGTTGGCTGAACTTCCACGGGTGTTTACTGAACTTGCGCGGGTGTTTACTGAATTTTCACGGGATAAGACAGATCCATCGTCTGCTCTGCCGCGATTATCAACCTGCCTTCTGCTTCGAGTCTCAACCTCTGTTGTAATAATATGTTCACCAGTTCGTCTTCTATGATCTACAACCGTGGTTATCACTTCATGACCGTCACTTGTAGTCTCCGTCGTTTTCTTGATAGTTTTCATGCTTTTTGAAAACATTGACATATCAGACACCGTACTATCCTCATCAGGTCGGCTATCTTGGTTCTGGCCATCTTCATTAACATTGACTTGCATCGGCATTTGTTCAGCAACTTGAGCTGTTTGCGTATTTGAATTAGAATATGCTGCCGATGTAGAATTGGAATCATTGGACTTGCTTGAAGTTGATGTATCACTTTTAACACTTTTAACGCCCTTCCCGTATTGTCCAGGACCTGATACAGTTGTAGCACCTAACGCAATATTCTTATTAATTGCAGGGTTAGTATAACCATAGGAGGAAGGATTAATATCGTCGATATTCTTTTCTTTTTTCTGCGGAACATTAAATTCCACCTTCCTATGAATTACCGGATTAGTGTACCCATAGGAAATCACACCTTTTCCAGTCTTTTCGTTTATATCATGATTATTTCCTGCTTGCGGATCCTGAAAACCCACAGTCGCAAACGCCGTTGAAGATGTGTTTTTCTTACCATTACTTATTACGTTCGCCGTCGCAGCATTTGGTTCAAGATGTTCAGGTTGATAACCTACCGACGCAATAGTGTTGCCATAATTATTCTTGCTTGTATTCGTGTTCCCGACAGTTTTGTAAGCTGTTACCGATGAAGCATTGTGGTATTCTTTTCCTGCGGTGAGTCCTGGTGCAGAAAGGCCAGAACCAGGTTCAACATTATTTGGACGATAACCTACCGACGCAATAGTGTTGCCATAATTATTCTTGCTTGTATTCCCGGTTTTGTAGGTTGCTTTCGAAGAAATTGTTGTTGAAGAAGCGCCAGTGCCTGGCTCGGCATTAGTTGGGCGGTAACCCGCCGTCGAAATAGTATTCCCATAATTCTGTTTATTCGTATAACCGATAGTCTTCTGTGCTATTTTCGATGAAACATTTTTGGTTGTCGAAACAGCTGGTGCTGCAACAGCCTCTCCTGGCTCTCCATTGACAAGATAATTTCTCTCGTAGGAAGCCTTTGGTTTCGAGTTTGCTCGCTTTTTTTTCAGTTTCTCTTCCTCTTTCTCAAACAGACTGTCCAGATCTGAGAAGAAATCCGCTGAATACTTTTTGTTTGACATGATACGTAATTCCTTTCGTCTTAATCTGGATAAGTATGAATGATTAAAATCTATTGTAACAAAAAAGATATGAAAGTTAGCGGCTCTCGCGTTTTGCGCACGTACATGAATTTAATTACTGTTCGAAGTATTTTATTATGTAAATTACGTACGAGAAAGTGATGAGAATTTGTTTTTGTGAGTATTAAATAATCGGTCGTTCAGTGGCTGTTGAAAGCTAGAATTCCTATCTACCGTTGAAATTGTGTTTTGGAAGCTTCCAACATCTTCCTCCGATCATTTCCAACTTCCAACTCCCAACCCCGGAACCCGGAATGCAAAATTTTGAGAATTGTAAAAATAATTCAACTTAGCCAAATAAGAACCCTATCAGTTCTGGTTCTGGTTGACAGTTGACACGGCAGCATCCCTTCACCGAATCCACGACTGCTTCCGAATCGTAAACAATGTCGTATCATCAGTAGACTATGTTTACATTACTTCGAGGTACAACCTTCTCTTTGGGTGCTCTCGCGCAAAACTTATCATCTCTCGTATTTACCATGCCATTCACTTATATAGCATCACGAGCGGTTTCCTATCGTACGGGGGCAAAAATTGGAGTGAGAACTGTGAGAAAGCTGTCAAGCCGTTGTTTCGATCTTTTCAACCCTGAGGAAGAACATGCAGCATTGAGATCGTCCTTGCGTTCGTTTGTAGAGAACGAGGTATGTGTATGGTGTGCGCATGCGTGGTCAGCAGCTCGTATATTTTGGTGATATGGAATGCGTCGTCTACTTTATTTCTGATACCGTTTTTTGAAATTAATGTAAATAATGACATTTTGTCTGATAAAAGGTGGAACATCAAGCGCTTGACCATGATAGGTCTGAGATGTTCAATCATGCACTATTCAAAAGATTTGGAAATAATGAGATGGGAATATTGGGGCTTACGGTTGATGAACAGTACGGTGGTAGTGGAATTTTAGATGCATCTGCAGTCGCGATTGTGCATGAGGAACTTAGTGCAAGCGATCCTGCTCTGTGCTTGGCTTATCTCGCCCATTCTGTCTTGTTCGCTCATAATTTATCTATGAACGGCACACATGAACAGAAATTAAAGTTTCTTCCAGATGCATGTTCCGGTGATAGAATTGGTGGCATGTGTATGTCCGAACCTGATGCTGGAACTGACGTCCTCGGTATGACAACGAATGCTCGAAGGGATGAAGGAAATAAAACATTTATTCTCAACGGACAAAAGATGTGGATAACGAACGGAACAGTCGATGGCACTTCGACTGGCGATATGTTCTTGGTTTATGCAAAAACGGGACCGAACCGTGGAGATATTACACAGTTTCTAGTAGAAAAAGGTATTCTTTCTTAGATTTGTTTATAATTGATCAAGTGTCAGTTCTACATCTTATCTCGATTCATCTTGCAAACATAACAGGTATGGAAGGATTTTCATTGGGACAACAAATAAAAGATAAATGTGGAATGAGAGCTTCCATGACAGCTGAACTTGTATTTGAAGACGTAATTGTACCAAACGAGAATGTTGTCGGTGATGTCAACAAAGCCACCTTATGTATGATGCGCAATCTTGAAATTGAGAGAATTGCATTAGCCGCAATGTCCCTTGGAATTGCAAAGCGATGTGTCGAAGAAATGACATTATATTGTCAGGAGCGTAAAGCATTTGGAAAAGAATTGATCAATTTTGGTCAAATACAAAAGAATATCTCAGAATCATATGCTGATTATATGGCAGGAAGAAGTTATGTTTACAATGTTGCACGGAAGATTGATCTTGCATCCACAGGAAACAGTTTAGATGCTGATGGCGTAAAGTTATACGCAGGTGCCATGGCTAAAAATGTAGCCGATAGGGCCATTCAATGTCTAGGGTGAGTTAAAGTGATTACATAGATTTCGAAAGTCGCCATTATACTTTCTTCTCACTAAGTCTTTGGTATTTTTTGGGTTTTTAGTGGTTATGGATACGTTGGGTCTGGAGTTGTTGAACGTCTATGGAGAGACTCAAAACTTTTAGAAATAGGCGGAGGAACAAATGAAAGTCATCACAAGAATATGGTGAGAGATTTGCGCAAAGGTCCAACAAAGATTGATTGAAATATTGAATTTGACTCCTCCTGTCCAACAAATATACATTACAAATATAAGTAAGATAGATTAGAATTATGACATCGGAATTGATTAACTGTATAACTACACTTTCAATGAAATGCATATTTAAAAGCGCGACGATTCTTTTTCAAAATAAGTAGCTTGAAAATGCACGCATCACATGCAAACCAAGAATTATTCGCCCTGGAAATAAATTTCAACATTTGAAAGAAATGTTGCAATCAAACAAGAAGACGATGATCATAATGTAAACGTAAAGGGTTTCTTTCAAGATGACACTGACAGCTGCTTTTTCTATCTCTAGAGAGAATAGAAAGAGTAAGATCTTTCTCTAGTGAGAATAGAAAGAGTAAGAGTGCACCGGTCAATGATCAAATACTTCGAAGTACTTCCAAGTATCAAATACCGGTATCATACAAGGAGACAAGGAGTCGTCTGTCCTGTAAAAGTGCAGATGCAGTTTGCGAACTTTGCTTAAAACAGAAAATACAAGAGAGTTTAGTGTACGACTTGCATCTACCGGGGGTAGTTGAAATAAACCCAATCGGTATATTCCGATGCACGTAGATCTTAACCATTAAAGCTTACAGTTGGAAAGAAAATCCAAGAGATACGAAGACAGAAAGTACCATGTCGGGGGCATCACGCAATTGGAGACGTTTTAACTTCTTCGACCGAACAAATATACCGTTACCAAACGAGGTAAGACTCGATCTATTGCCTCAGTCTGTTAATAGCAACAACGATGACGGAAACAGTGGCGGTTTCGATAATAATAGAGTAAATTCCGTATCCCTTGCCACTGTTGTTTGTAGTACTGCTTCCAAGCAATCCAGGTCTGCTTCCTATAATAGGAGATCCGATAATAATTATGATTATGACGATAATGGTAGCGGTAGCAATGATGAATCCATACGTACTATTGCATTCATTGCATCGATGTCGAGTTCTCGTGTGTACTGTATGGACGTATCCAATCGGCATGTCCGTGAAGATGATGGCAATGATGATAACAGTAATGTTGCAACTGGGATGAATGAATCAAGAAACCGATGCAAAGGATGCTTTGAACCGAAATATCTGACCGTGACGCGACCGCCTGGCAGTAATAATGAGAATAATGGAAAGGGTGTTCGAGACGTGGCAGTGGTAAATTACAAGAACAGAGCGATTTATGTTGCAACAATATCTAGTAGAGGTATGCCTTCCGTATCTATTTTTCGTGTAGAAGATTTTTGCGAGGATGATAAGAGCTCTGACGAATCGTTAACACCCGTATTGCGCACGGCGTGTACAATATTCCCGACGAGTGCGTCTTACCCTGCTCCTGCTTCTTCTGCTAACGATTCCACAAACGATGATTTATTGGACTGCTCTTGTATTGATATCTATATTGATGAAAATGGTTTGACATTTATTGCTGTGGGTACTACAGATGGAAAAGTGAGTATTTTCAGGTTACTCAATTATAATAAGAATTGGCAACTGAATCTTTTCGGCATATTCACAAACGTAGGTATTGGTTTATAATGTCCGTACGGATTCCATTCCTCTCCAAACTACTTCAATTCGCCGTGATCAACCAATGAGTAGCGGATCATCAACAGTTTCAGGAGGTGTTGCACGAATGAGTTTACTCGCGAAGATAGATCGCCCAGGGAATAAAGAAGAAACTTGTTCTGTTACTAGAGTAAACGTCTTTGATCCCGAACACAACACACCCTCCGAACAACGAAGTTCGATTCTGAGCAAAGCAACGATTAAATTATTTGTTTGCTACGATGTCAAAGGGGAAGCAAACACGACGAGTGATCAACAAAATGGTATTTGTCGTTTTGATGTAAATTTAACGTCTGGTAATATAGCAAGTAGGGTAGAATTAGACGGAAGAGGTGTTGCTATTAAATCACACTGTGATTTTGATATAAGGAGTGGAAATCTTGTTGTTGCACGGGATAGCGAAGGTGGAGGGTTGTTTGTGTATTCTCCTAAAGATAATAGAGGCTCTATTGCTGCACTCATTGAGTATGGTAAGGCATCGTGTATGAGTTGTGTCCCAGCTTCGGTGTGTGTACTTAACAACAGCTCAGGAAAAGATACTGACCGCACACCAATTCAAACAACTTCGAGCTATGTATTATTAGCTTGTATGGACAACAAATCGCGGCGTGATTCAGTTGATATTTACGACGCAACTAATAAGCTTATTGCATTTCATGTGCTTTTAAGTCCTGGTCACACAGCATTGCTTGCTTCGTCTGTAGAAGTGCCAGCTTTTATGAGTAAATCAGCGCTACAAAATCAGTTTGTCTCCACTGCACTTTTATCCAGTGGGGGGACTTTGGTTGCTTTGACGGAGCGCACTACATCAGAAAAAGTTGGCTTATTGATACAGAAGAACTTATTCCCGGCTGCGATATCGATTGCGTACTCTGATCCTTTTTATCCTTCTACAAAAATCGCTGTTTTATATCGTCAACATGCAGAATTTCTGTACCAAAAAGGCGACTTTGAGGGCGCACTTGACCAATACATTAATACGATTGGATCTTTAGAGCCCAGCCACGTGATCTTTCGTTATTTAGATGCTCTTAAAATACCTTTACTTGTAAAATATCTTGAAAAGTATAGACAACAACATCTCGATACTGACCAACGAAACGAACATATTGACGATCTGTTGAAGAGTTGCTACTTGAAATTAAACAAGATTTCTGATGCCAACGAATTGTCGGAACATAATAAGTCATTTGAATCGGCCCTCGCAGCTGTTGCTGCCAGTAAGAGCCCAAGCGAGTCGCTAGCAACGTTGTGTTCATTCGAAGCGGAAGAAGCTGCGAAAGCCCTTGAGGTACATGGTCCAATTCTTGTCAAAACTCTCCCTAGGGAAACTGCTGGTGTTGTCATAAGTTTATGTGATGGAACATACTCCCCAAATTCGCTTACTGCGGCTCGTTCTCTAGTCGCTCTTTCTGGTGAAGCACTGGAAACGAGTTTTTCTGAAAGACCAAAAGTATGCCGCTTTTTCCCTTTTCAAATGTTTGAAAAGTCTTTCATCGAACATCATAAGTTAATGCGGCTTATTCTATCTCATTGCAAAAGAGCGAAATGTGTTTTAACACCTTCATTGCGAAGGACGCACTTGGAACTAACATTGGAAGAATGGGCAATTGCAGTAAAAGATGAAGACAAAGATACTGAATTGGCGAGAGAGAAAGAGGCAATGATTGCTTTGACAGATGCGTTTATTGACGAAATAGGCGTCTACGAAGCACTAGTTATTGTTCAATTAGTTGGATTCACTCAAGGCGAAATTATCCTGTATGAAAAGTTACAAGATGTTTATGCGCCATTGCTAATTGATCATTACGCAGCCGATGGAAGTGAGAGAGCTAGAAGGCAAATGCTTGCAATGTGCCAAGGTGACCCGGACTTACTTGCTGATGTTCTTGGCCACTTTGTCTCACTCGTAGCAGAGAAAAATAAAGGGGTAAGGTCTATTTCATGTATTTTCCTTCAAAGAAGAATAGAGTTAAATTCGTTCCTTTTACGTAGCAGCAAAATCTCAAAAGTGCGGAAAACGATAGTGACGATGATTCAGACGGATCTGCTGATGATATTTTTGATGATATCGAGGAGGCTCTCGATCTTTCAAGGTCACAAGGAGTTCTTCCCGCTGTTCGAATTGCAAGGATTTTAGCTGGTGAAGATACAGGTCAATTTACCACGGACGAAGTGCACTCCACTGATAGAGGAGTACCTCTTTCAGTTTCGTTGGATTACATTGGCCAAACGTTGGATGAATCTTCAAAGGAAATTTCCCGCCTTAAAAAGGAAATAGAAGACTACCATGCATCGTGCAATGATATGCAGAGCGAAATTGATGCTCTCTCAGGAAGGTCACAACAAACTTCAGATGCTGACATCGATTCAGCTCTACCGAATCTCGACATAAACGCACTCTACAGCCAATTATGTGATTCTTTAGATAATGGCTCATTTAACAATGTGAATGAAACCAAAGACCCAGAAGAATTTTGGAGACTGATGGGACAGTCAGATGATCGATTTAGTGTGATTGCGCGTTATTTTGGAAAAGGCATCATACAATAAAGTTTGCTCAGCAGCATTAGTGTTTAGAGCGAAGCGCTTGGTTAAAGATAAACATTTCATAACCTAGACTTTTTGGAGTACATTTACAATTTAGTCCATAATGATGTATGATCGAAACTTCATTCCTAAATTCATATAATCTTTACCTTTACGAAACTTATCCAAACACTAGATAATTTTCATTGGTACGACAATTTGATAAAAACATTCTCGCCTACACCACTACTGTATATGTATTTAGTTATTTTAATATGTGTCTTCACTTTTCACAAAAAAAGGTACACACAGTGAACAGAAAAGAGATTTGTCATTGGAATTTCTCAGATTCGTACCTACAAAGAAACACCTCCACGTGGAATATGAGCATTATGACGCAGCACGTCGCAGCACAAAGGCGACCGAGCCACAAACGAAAAACCTCTCCTCTACGAGTGTTTTCTAGTATTCTCAAGAAAAAAGGCTTGCGCAAGCGCAAAAACATACGAGCCGCCACACCATCCATATCTCTCCCTCTCTCACACACACTCACTCTTTTCTGTTGGGAGTGTTGCCTTAACACATTCATCATCCTACACCAAGTCATCACCTGCAGCTGCGCACTCGTTTCTTGAATTTAATCACTGACGCAGTTCTTGCATTTTGTATTCATTTAAAAAAAATTAAAAAAGAAGAAAAAGCAGTGAAAGAAAATGGTATACAATCGGAAATTATTGATATCATCAACCCTCGCGTTAATTCTCGGATGTTGGAACGTCAATGCATTTGCTCCATCTCGGTATGCGGCAGGAGGAGCAGTTCAGGGTGGTACCACAGCTAGTGGTCGCCTTTCGCCTCTGTTTATGGCTGGTGGTGACTATTATTCCACGTTAGAAGTTCCAAGGGATGCTGATATCTCAACAATTAAGAAGGCGTACAGGAAAATGGCGAAGAAGTATCATCCAGGTAAGAGATGTATAGATACGGATACGTTCGTATGAATGAATGTCTGTGTGAAAGTGCTGTTTGTCTTACGATTGGACTTTCGTTTAGATGCCAATCCTGGTCAGGATACAACGGAGAAGTTCCAACAGGTTAATCGAGCTTACGAAGTCCTTAGTGATCCGGATTTGAAAACTCGATATGATCGATTTGGAGAGGCTGGTGTCGGAACTTCCGCGGCGAGTGATGCTCAAGGTGGAAGCCCATTTGGTGGAGGAGGAGCGTATGGTCAGCAAGTTGATTTAGGAGATATATTCGACACTTTCTTTGGTGGAGCTGGTGGCAGTCCGTTCGGCGGTCCTGGTCCTGGTGCAGGAAGGCGTCAGCAACAACGTGGTCCTATGACAGGTGACGATCTTAGATTTGATTTGGAGATTGATTTTAAGACTGCTGTGTTTGGTGGCGAAGAGAAGGTACGAATCAGGCATTTGGAAACGTGTGGAACATGCAATGGTGACGGGGTCAAGCCGGGAAGTAAAGTGTCCACTTGCTCAACTTGTAATGGAATGGGAGTAACAATGCAGGTAACGAGGACACCGCTTGGTAACTTCCAGACTCAACAAACTTGTCCAGCATGCGGAGGTACTGGACAGATTGTTGAAGAGTATTGTGGAACATGCAGCGGACAAGGTCGTGTACAGAAGACAAAACAAATAAAGGTTACCATTCCTCCTGGAGTTGAAGACGGAAACAAGTTGCGTGTTCGAGCAGAAGGTGATGCAGGACCTAATGGAGGTCCTGCAGGAGATCTCTATATTTTCTTGAAAGTAAAGAGTGATCCTAATTTTAGAAGGGAAGGACCAGAGGTTTATTCAGATGCTTCTATTAGCTATGTTGATGCAATTCTCGGTGCGAGCATTAGTGTTCCAGTTGTTGATGGTGATGTCAAAATTAAAATACCACCGGGAACACAACCCGGTCAAGTTATGAGATTGAAGGGTAATGGTGCCCCGCGACTTGGAAACCCTAGCCAAAGAGGAGACCACTATGTCACCGTGAAGATTGATATTCCTAAGAGTATATCGAAAGAAGAAGAAAAACTTGTTACGGAATTGAGAGATTTGAAAGCTAACGACGAAAAGAAAAAAGGTAAAGGGTTTTTTGGATAAGCCTTCGAGAAAGAAATAGTCTAAGTCTATAAAAAATTGATAGATATAATCTGAGAAAACTATGTCGAATGTAGTTATTTTAAGGTGTATGCATCCGGGAACTACAGGTAGACAAGGGGTATTCAAGACTTAATACATGTTTTCTTACTACATTCTTAGTACACCAATGCAAATCTGTGCTACAATACTTCGGTGAAATTTTTTGTTCTATTGTGTATGGTGGTATCCGCTCTTTAGTAGTCTCAGTACGGTAGTAAAGGAGCTTTTTCATTCCAATCGTCTCCGCTTTCGCTAATATTCCATTCCCATCTATCCATGACGACTCTGTCTGGAGAACCAATCATTCTTTCAACGCGATTGGGGTGAAAACGATAGGCTTGTACAGAATCTTCAATTTCTTCATTAGAGATATATCCGTTTTCCAGGTCAAGACGCGTCGTTTGAATTAGTTCGATAAAATGACTTCCGATCGGAAAACTCAGGCGTATGAGAATTAAATCTGACAATATTCACCACAGATGGCGGCACTCAGTAAAATAGAGTCTTACCTATGATTTGATAGTAATTGGCGATCTTTAGATACAACGGGACAATTGGGATCACGAATAAATGTCTGGTCAGCTTCTTTCGCCGCTCGCTTTGAAGCTACCATACCTACAATTGTTGAGTGGCTCACGACATCAAAGATATCATGTAAATCAAGCTTCTGACAATGTCCATCTGCTCGCCACTGTTCAACATCTTCTCCAGGAGAAAAGTGACCAACCTTGAATAAAATTGAGGTAGGCCTGCTTTCAGAAAGCAGCACGGAACCAACACCTTTCTTAATAATGAAGTCAATTCCATCCGAAGATACTCTCTGCAAGTTAACAGTTCTTAACACAGGAGGCATCGAAGAAGGATCAGAAGGACTTACAGCAATTTCGAAGTTCCAATCTTTACCAGGTCTTCGATTTCCTTCTTTGTCACAAAATCGAAACTTCTGAGAAATATCTTTCATGACCAGAAGTGGATTCGCTTGATCACTGTATGAATCTTTTTCCGCGATTGCATCAAGCGAAACAGTTTTGTAAATGGTTGAATAAATCGATCGACGGCATTCGATCCCTTTTGTTACTGCACGGAACGCACTCCTTTGAACCTGACTCGATTGAATCGATCGAAACATTCTAACACAATTCCGAATTACTTTAATGTTTATTTCACCTTGAATGATCTGTCACAAAGAGATAAGGTTCTCCGTATTTTATGACAAAAAAGGATTCTTTTTTTCAGATCTCGATCTCAATCTCAATCTCGATCTTCCTCATGTCAAATGTCAACAATCGGTTCGCATTTAACGCAAAATCCGAACCTATCCCTTTCATCGCTAAAATAGATTCGTTCGCCTTCCATTCGAGCGGAAAACGCTCCAATGATCTCATGTCATCTTATCAACGCGAAAAATTTCCTTTAGAGGACTGATCAAATATTTGTCACACGTCCGCACTACGACATATTGTACGAGTAGGCTTTTATGCATTACGCGGAGCAGCACATATGTTTACATAGAGTAGAATTTCAACGTACAGAGACAGTCACGAATTATCAAAAAATTTCATACACACAGAGCAACGTCAAAATATAGAAGGGGCACAAACTGCTGTGTGCTTGCAGACTAAAGAAGACATATACCAACAACGAAAGAGCCATCCATCGAATCGAAAGAACCCTATCGTGTAGTGACAAAGAAGAAGATGATGAATCCACAACATCAGCATGTGAATAGCTACGGTACAACGGCAACGGCAACGAGACGACGACATCCTTCCCAACCGCACATGGAGCAGCACTCGAATTTCATCAATGAAGGTAGAATAGGTCTAGACAGTGACGTGGACAACCCATTTCGAGGCAGCAGTGGTAATCCGATGGGGTTAGGTCGGGATTACTTTCATGGCATGTCAAAACGCCGGTCACCATCATCGGTGGGATGGTATAGGGCCAGTCGAGCGTTGCTTCTGGGAATTGGAGTGTTGGTCTGTTCAGTGGGATTTTTGAGTGTAAGAAGTGTGCAGAAGTTGCGGGCAGCGGGGCGTCAGCAGCAAGCGATGGCAGCGTCGCAGTCGTTGACGGGTCGGGAGATGATGATGCAGCAGTCTGTGCTTCAGAGTGCTGCGCAGGGTGCACAGGCGATGGGAGATGGCTTGCAATTGGGTATGCAAGCTGTTCAGCCCATGGGAATGAATGGTATGCAAGCTGGTCAACCCATGGGGATGAATGGTATGGAAGCTGGTCAACCCATGGGCACGAATGGTATGCAAGTTGGTCAACCCATGGGCACGAATGGTATGCAAGCTGGTCAACCCATGGGGATGAATGGTATGGAAGCTGGTCAACCCATGGGCACGAATGGTATACAAGCTGGTCAACCCATGGAGATGAATGGTATGCAAGCTGGTGGCATATCGAATGGTCAACCGATGGGCACGAATGTTATGCAAGCTGGGGGCATGTCAACTGGTCATCTAATGGGCACGAATGGTATGCAAGCTGGTCGGCCCATGGGAACGAACGGTTTACAAGTTCGACAGTCAGAGGTATCATCAGGTTTCCAGGGCACACAGGTAATGGGAGCGTTGGGGAAAATGCAGGAAGGAAAGATGGAAACGGGAACACAGCCCATAGTGGGCGAAGGAGTTGTTACGAGAAAAGTCATGGAGGAGCCGTATGGTACGAGCGCTCGCCAAAGTGCGAAGACAGGTCTTTCTTTACAACAGGGTACGATGGAACAACCAGGAACGATTAACAAAGGAATGAAATCGACGAATCTATTTGGAGAGGGTACAATTATGCAACAAGGCATGACTTTTCCAAGTGGGAAAGAAGTCATTAAGGAAGTAGGTGAAGTGATCGAGGGTGTGACGGAAGAGGTTGTAGAATCTGTCCTATTCGAAGCTACTCAGACCGACAACATGGCATTGACAAACGCTAAAACTAAGAATGACCTTCGCACTGGAAACAAGAATATCAAGTATCATAGAAGGCCTATACCTCGAGGGAAAGCAAAGAAGAACATACCAAAAGCTACAACTGGGCCTGGCGACCCACCTCCAGATAAAGTTGATTCTGTTGTTGATAATGATGAGCTGAATGCGAAACCACACCCTGGTCCTCATCACAAAAAAATTGATACTGAGGATATTGTCAAAGAAGAAGTTGTCGATTCAAGTACTTCTGAACCAGCATCTGATTCCTCTAATGCGGATACTCAGCGAAACACGAAAGAAAGAATAGCAGATGTGACAGGTCCACTTCAAGACCAAATGTTCATGGTTTCGACAGTCGCAGGTATTGCATTGGTCGTTGGAGCAATAAGTGCACGAAAAGTGAGATCTAAACCCTTTCTTTCGGATTGTATTGAAAATGAAAGTTTAGAAGACGATCTAGCATACGATACTGAAAACACTTTCGGTGGGGTCGGTCAGTACGGAAGTTTCTCAGCTCCGTGGCGAGGCGATTTGGAGAAGTTTGATGTGTGAAGTCGGTTGTCCTTTTTGAATTGTTGACTTCTTATTTCATAGCACCCAATTAACGTTTAAAACGGGCTTAGTAATGTTTGTTACGAGAGGCAAATAAAGTTACGAATAGAAAATACTATCTCGCAATTGTTAGCATATTATTCATAGGATAAAAGAAACGTGACAGCTCATGTCAGATGCGGCGCGACCACCGGTTCGTTGTTCATTTGTTTGACCACCTAATGTAATACCTGTTATTTCCAGCTTTTTCATGTTTCTGAAAGAAGTTCGCAGGTATGACGTCAGTATGTGGGATTACTTCTCGAAATCAATTCCTGACAACTTGATTATTTCATCTCGCTATCTTTTAAAACTTCTTTTGTTTGGGTGTGATGTGACCGTTAATAAAATAAAAGCATACGGTTTAAAAAAAAAATAAAGTGTGCAAGAGAGTAGAAGTTAATAAAATAAAAGTACCGGGTATACAGATTAAAATGTGTAATGCGTAGATATTCAACGGTCAAGAAAAATTAGATCAAGACTTAATTTAGAGCAACACTTCAAAAACTTCCTCATATAGAAAATGACAACAATATTGCTAGGTACAAAACGAATCTTTGAAAAGTTTGGTAAAAACGAAGATGTGGAAATAGAGAATGTGAAGTCTCAAGTGCTAATTAAGGGATGGCTTCACAAACACAAAAGATCGAAGAAAGTAATCACATCTCAATGGAGTCGTCGTTGGTTCACGTTCGAAAATGATGCCATCTGTTGGTACTTTGGAGAGAGAAGAGACTCCAGAAACAATTTTCCTTCAGGAAAAATAAAACTTGATGATATTCATCAAGTGTACAAATTGAATGCGATAACTGAGAAAAATGACAACATTTTTGTGATTAAGTCAACGAGAAGGAGTTTATGTCTCATGACAAAAACTAGTGGAGAATGCGATCGGTGGATGCGAACGATCCAAATGAAACTTGATTTAAGAGCCGGCGGAACGGTTTCTGGGCCGAAGAGTTCAAAAAATCGGAGGATAAGCAATGGAGGTGGGGACAATTTTGATGTAAGTTTTGCTACAAGTATACTCAAAAGAAGTAGATTATCTGCAGAAATAGCTTAGAATAATCCCTTCTTGATTTTTGTCAAATCTTTTTTTCAAAATGAAATAAAAGCAAAAAGTTAGATCAATCGAACGACGTCTGTCTTCTTTGTCTGATTGCACCAATGGAAGTTGAATAAAAAAGTTCTTATGTATCTGGATATATGCAAATTTGGGTATATTCTAAGAAATAGGAATACCGGTAATTCGTTTGCCGTCGATAGTGCATGAAACAGGAAGTAAATTGTGGAAACAAGAAAAAGATAGATAACGTATTTGAAATTTATTAAGCATAACAGCATAACCGTTTCAGCCCTGAAATCTCGTTTCGGTACTAACCTTCCGATGAAATTCAGTAGCCCAAAGCCAATGAAAATAGCCGGAAACATATCGCGTGCCATCAAAGAACGTACTTTAAAATAGAGTAGATAACAAGGGCTAAGTTATTATTTTCATTTCTCTATCTCTGCATTCGTAGGGTCTGTTGCTGTGTTAGTCATTCGGGTAAATCGTTAATCGTTGGTACTTGGAACTATGCTGTCTATTCGGATACCTTTGGAATGCTTCACATAGAGTTATTTCGAATTATTTGTAGATTTTTTTCGTTTTCTCAACGAATAGGTTTCGCCTTTGACAAATTTTGGAGATTTTAGGGTTGCCCTTGACAATTTAAAGGTCGTATAAAATGAGGTCTTTAATTGGACAATTTTTTTCTGAGAGTGAAGAAAAAGAAATCATTTCCGAATATTGGGGGTTGCCAACTTGCGAAATATGGAAATGAATATGGATTCACGTTCACGTTCATTTTTTATCCGTACATCCATAACGCTGCCATCACCAACACACATTCCGTCCCCATCCGCATCCCACAACCCACAACCACAAACTACTACAAGACTGATTCAAGTATTCTGTTGA
>Ga0115008_10002237_pt1 | contig 16022 bp, 10 predicted proteins | sample FraStrMetagenome_FD_87164 | JGI IMG/M metagenome (GOLD analysis project Ga0115008, IMG submission 87164) | Marine eukaryotic phytoplankton communities from Arctic Ocean - Fram Strait ARC3M Metagenome | ecosystem: Environmental > Aquatic > Marine > Oceanic | place: Fram Strait | collected...
GGGCAAGTATTTGCTCGTCGCTGGGGCGGCCGACATGAAGATCCAACGGCGCGAGCTAGATACTGCAGAAAGGTTGCCACCGGCGCGAGTAGCAAATCACCGCATTTTTGCACACGATCCCATCTCACACGGTGTTGAAATAATTATCCCTGAATGCAGGTTCGCGCGGGAGGAGGCGGCACGCGCAGCGGCGCACCGGATGTGGAGCTGCTGGATCCTCTACCATGACGAGGGCGACTCCTTCGCTGAGCTCGGCCGTGGCGGCATAGGCGCAAACCCAAACGCAGTAGTCGTATCAACCCGAAGATGGCCCGCCACCCGGAAGCATCACAGAGCAGACAGTCGTCTCGGTCGTGTCTTAGGCACGACGCACAGTGGGCTTGCCCAGTACGTGCACGGCCCGCTGCTGAACGCCAAGCGTGCGTGGCTCAAGCAGGCGCGGGCGCAGGAATACAAGGAGAGGCTCGAGGCCAAGGAGAGAAAGGAGGCCGAGGCGAGGCTTGAGGCCGAGGATTACGAGTTGCGCGCATGACACGCGCTAGAAGAGGGGTGAGGAGGCAACGGTAGCGGTCCTGAGACGCACGCGGCGCGCAAGATCACTGCTGCCGGAACACAAAACACACTCAACAGCCGTTTAAGCCTGTCCGAGGCACTGGGAGACAGAGGGGAGTTGAGGGTACGTAGAGTCGAAGGGAACTGATATTGTCTATTCTCCTTCTCTCTAATACCCTCGGACACGTCCCTCCCTGTCCTCTCCACTGTTCCTCTACTTTTATATACATATTTCTACGGGCTACTACGGCTCTTTATTCGCTGTTGCACGTTTCGGTCATGCTCATGGGGGTGCGCCGTCATTGTGATGCGTAAAAAAGGAGAGCCCTAAGAATCAAACGGACAACTCCCTGAGCACCGGCGCGGGCGATCCGCCCGACATCCTCCTCTCGTCTGCAAACTCTTCGCGCCTCGCGCCGCGGACGTACTCGATGGCGGCCTCGACGCTGCAAAGGCAGTAGCCGGTCTCGCCCTGCATGTCGTTCAGGGGCACCCCGCCCTGCATCAGCTTGAGCGCAGGCCTGCTCACAACCAGGCCATGTGAGTAGACGCCGTTCGCACCTCCAGGAGGTCTGCATCGCTGGAGGGCTTGCCAGCCATGCGGGAGGTCGGCGTATATAATCACGACGACGAGCATCGCGAGCAGCATGTCCGCGCCGGAAACTTCGTCGGCACTCGCACTAACGCCTAGTGACCGCAGCGCTAGCTGTGGAGGGGGCTGACACCTTGGCGCAACTCGGCTCTCTCTCGGGAAATCACGCTGCGGCATCTCGTCATGATTCTCAGCACTATCTCAGTGCACCTTGCGGCATCTCGACCGCCGCCCGCACCCTTGGGTCGCCCCCTCTCTCGCAGAACTCGGCAACCGTGCGAACGAACGCGCGCATGCGGCTGAGGTAGCGGTGCGCACAAGGCTCTGCGCCCATTGCCCCAAGCTCGTCGAGAGCACCCCGGAGAGGCGTGAGTACGACGCCCGCCCCCTTGCTCCCCTCGAGGAGCCTCTCCACTCCCAGAGCCGATGGAGAAAGCCGCCGCATCCACTGCTGCTGCTGCTCGAGGCGCCGCTGCTCGCTGCGGAAGGCATCTGCGAAGCGAGCCAGGAGTGGCTCGTGCACGCGCGGCAGCATGACGCAACCGCACAACATCGTCGCCCGCCTGTGGGCCCGTGACGCGCCAGCCCCATCTGTGACTGCCGCCTGGACGAGCCTGCGGCCGAAGTAGCGAGGGAATGCGGGCTTGGATGGGACGTTCGGCGGAGGGGAGGGGCGGTCAACGGCTAGCACCGACCTGCTGGCCAGCATGGCCACGCCGTCGAAGGCGAGCTGCTGGCTCCGCTCGGCCGGCAGCGCGGGGTTGCGAGCGGCTGCCGTCACCGCGCTCTCCCACCGGCGCACGAGCCGTGCCTCCGCGCTCCCCTCGCTGAAAATGATGCGCCCGAGTAGATGCACCGCCGCCTCCTCGGAGCACCGCTTCGCCGCCTCCGCCGCGTCGACTTTGGCTCCCTCCTCCCGCTCGAAGTTCGCAGCGGCATCGATCCCCTCGCGCGCAGCGGCGCCCTGCCACCCCGCGGGAGGCCAGCTCCAGGCGGGCCGAAACTGAGTCGGCTCGGCGGCGAGAGCCACCCCCTGCAGCGCCGTCTCCTCGCCCCGCGCTGCGGCGAGCGCCTGCGGGATAAGGGTCGAGGCAAACGGGCGTTTAAAGAGGGCGTCGGTTTGCGGGTTGTGCGATGCAAACGGGTCCGCAGAGGGCCTCAGGGCTGCTAGCGCGCAGGGCGTCGAGTACCTCATCGACCAGGGCTCGAAGCCGCGCGGAGAGAACGCACACAGGGCTGCGAGCCAGATTGCTACGAGCGTGGCTGGCTGTGGTACTATCTTGCGGGAGTGCCTTGAGCCGAGGCTTGGTGCACTCACTGATGGCGTCACGACCGTATCGTTGACGAAGAGCCGCCTTCACCTCCTCGTACCGTCTGTCGCGCCCATTACTGTAAGGGATCTTGGCAAACTCGCTCGCCGCAACAGCCCACATACCACCATCGGCGCCACCCTCCGCGTCGCCGAGGAGAAGCCGCGCGAGGGTCGCCGGCCGCCCTGCCAGACGCGCAGGCACCGCGGCCTCCGCCGCCGCCACGCCCTCCTTCGCCACCTTGAGCGCAGCCTCGGCGGCACTGGCGCGCAACCGAGCCTCCTCCAGTCCGACCGCCGCTCGCAGCGCAGCTGCGACCGCATCGGCCCAGCCCACGGCGTCACGCTGGGGCGAGGAGGAGGAGTGGGTGGGAGGGAGGCGGGACGGGGCAATAGGGTGAGCAGCGCACCCGCGCGAGGAATGCGCCGTGCGTGCGTGCGACGTAGGCGTGGTTCTCTTTAAGAAAATCGTCGTCGACCCCATCAAAGGCGAACGCCTCGGCGAGAGAGGACTGCAACGCCTCCAATGATGACTCCGGCGCGGTGGCATCCTCACCGCAATCGTCGCCCCGAGTCCTCACCGCGACTCGCTTGGCGGCGGCAACAGCTGTGTCGAGAAGGCGCAATCGTCGACTGTGCGCCACGGAAAGAGTCGTCCGCTCGATCTTGAGTCGTACAAGCTGCGCCCGGAAGTATTCGGCACCGCAGCGGCTTCGCTCCTCGACCGCCTCTGCCACGTCACTGCGGTACGACTCGCGCAAACTCTGTGCATACAACGCAAGTTGCATGCCTTCGCGGTGAGCCGTGACCTCTAGCCGCGCGATGCCAGCATCGCGAGCCTCAACGGCGCGGGCAAGCTGGAAACATGCCTCCTCGTCTCTCTGCGCCGCTGAAGGAAGCCGCGCCGCACGAATGTACTTGGCCTGCAATACCCGAACGCGAGCACGCAGGTCGACGCGTAAGCCCATGCGAGAACGCAAGCGGCCGACCGCTTTTCGGCCTCTCCACTGCCGCCGCTGGCGATATCGAATGCGAGCTGCGAAATTCTTTTTTCCGCACCTCCCCAGGACGCCAACCCCACCGCTATCTCTGAGCTGAGCTTGCGGCCACCGCTGCCAGCCGCTGACGTCCCTTTTTCTTGTGTATGTGGCTCTAATCACAAGAATTTCTTGTTGGTTTCCTAAAATCTCTCTCTAGAAGAAAGTATCACTAATGCGTAATGGAATTTCTCAGTGACAGTCAGTGATCAGTGTGCAAGAGAGTTTTTTTTCCGAACATTTCTTGTTGGTTATCAAAATCTCTCATCCCCTCCCACGTAACTTGCGTCCCTTTGTGCAAAATTGGTTTAATTAATTAAACGTTTCCAAAGAAGTGGCAGCGCGCGAGCATCCCGCACGGGGGTACACTCTTACTCCTCCTCCACCTTGTCGAGGGTGGTCATGGGCAGCACGTCGGCGGGGTCGGCGAGGTTGGTGACGGAAAACTTTTCCGCAACCTCGTCCATGTGATATTTCGGGCTCGCGAGCAGGTCGTCAAGGCCACGCCTCCGCCGGTAGGTGTGCAGGTTCTGCCGCGTGCCATCCACCCACGCGTCGCGCCCCTCGACGGTGTCCGCGATGAACTCGTAGTCGGCCTCCTTTCGGTCTAACATTTGAATCTTCCACCGCGACGAGGGCTTCCTGCCAACGATCTTGGTCTCTCCGGTCCGCGCATTGACTTCTTTGACCACCTCGTGCGCAACCGCCAGGACGTACCTGACCTTGCTAAAGTGCACCTGCTTGCCTGGGCTTCGTGTCGCCTTGGTGTTGGCGCCGTCTTCGACATGCTTGTACAGCAGGTAGTCGTCGTGTAGTGAGAGCTCGCGCATCTGTCGCGGAGTGGACAAAGAGGCGGTGCAGAGGCGAGAAGGGTGTTGGTGGGGATGTGCGCGGGTTCGGGTGGTGCACGCGCACGTTCTCTTGCCGGATCCCCATGAAGGCGTGCCTCGCCACCTTCTTCTGCACCTTGGAGCGCTCCATCGTTCGCCACACCTGAGGAGCAGAAGGCCAGGCGAATGACCGTTGATGCTAGAGCACAAGGCATCCAGCTTGGCGGGCTGTAGACAGCGAGCGTGCGCGAAGTTGCGTGTGCGCCACGCCTGGTCCCGGTTGTGCTTGTCCGCCATGAAGTCCTTGAGCCGCTCCATTGGCGCCTACGATGGAAGGTAAGACAACACGCTGACACACGATGGGGCCTGGCTAACACATGGTGGGACCGTTGGGCGATACCGAACAGAACCCGCGATTGCACATTATATAATGTGCAGTCGCAACAACGGCACGAGTGCGAGAGGCGGCTGCACGCGCGTGAGATGCAACGGCGGGGGCGGGGGAAGGGGCGGTTGCAGCGCGCTTTCCGCAGCTTGATCAGAAAGTGGATCACAGAGAGCATCCCCGGCATCGGCTTGCCCTCTTCGTTAAATGCATCCGCGCTGCAGGGCGGCGAGGGTGAGGGGACCCGATGCGTAAGGCGGGGGAGAAGGCTCCCACGGCAAGAAGGCCCTGGGGCCGACGCGCTGGCATGTGCTGGAGAGCTTGCGGGCACTATCCCGCACCTGGCTTTGGCGGTGACTCCCCTGTCAGAGGACTCCCCTGGAGTCTTGATCGAGAGCGGCCTGGTGGAGGTGTCGCTCGAGTTGCTCGTCCGCGTAGCGCTTGCCTTCGACCCGAGGCAGCGGGAGACGCAGCCACTCATACCACGTCGTCACCGTCCCCGGTCCCGGTGAGCAAGCCGGGGACGCACGCGACCGTCGGGTAGCTCTGGCAGTCCTTCGTTGATTTAGTGGGAGTCATTATCGCGTTTTTTACTGTTAATCGTGAAGGCAGAAGATCGGCTCGCGAGGGTGAGCACTTGAGCACTTGAGCACTGGATAGGGTCGATTCCGCATAGTACGGGACCCCTCCGATCGTCTCGCCCTGCTCCCTCAGCCCTCACAGGAACGAGGTGCACGCTGCTGAAGCGAGGGTGGGCTAGTCTGAGTCCGATGCGTCGTAGTGCAGCGCTTGCGCAGGCACGGTTAGCGGTGCGCATAGTCCATAGACCATAGTGCTTAGTGGTGCACTAACCCCCCCGAGAAACCAAAACCCTTCGGGTCACTCCTCTCGCAAACATGGGGTATGTTCGTAAGAGCTCTACACGCACTGAAAACGAAGAGCGCAGACAGACATGCACATGCGCATGCACATGCACATGCGCATGCACATGCGTGAGGTCTCACTCACATCATCGGGTAGAAGGCATGGTAGAAGAGGGTGACGTGGCGTAGAAGAGGGTCAATGGCGAGCAGGCAGCGGTGGTGGGAGGAGGGGGAGGGGAAGAGTGGAGCCGATCCCTCCACAGAAAGGACGCGCAACACCACGGAGCGGACGGCTAGGCTGCCGCGAGCGTCCTTGTGCACGGCGACCATGTCCTGTTGCGCACGCATAACGTCGCGTGTGGGTTTGCAGGGTTTGTGTATTCCACGACATCTCCGCACCAGGCGCACCTTGTACAGCGCGGTTGTCATGTCAATGTACGGAGCAATGTCGTCCTCCCACTGGTTGAGGCCGCCACCGACGGCTAGGATCCGGAAGAGGTGGAAGATGAGCTCTCGCCTCTCGCCGTCGCTGTACGTGGCCCACTCCTGCGCACACGGTCGTGTGGGTCCCCAGTGCTCTCATGGCACATCCTTTCCTCGCGTGGGTGCAGCGCACCTCGCTGCCCTCGTCGAGCAGCATGAGCCGCAGCAGGTCGGAAGCAATCACCATCTCGCCACAGGGCACGTCCATGCACCTCGCAATAGACCCGCCGCGCACGATCCCACGCTCCTCGAGCCGGTCAAAAATATCTCTCCGCACGACCGTGGTCGAGAGGCGCTCGCACTCGACGGCGTCTACTCTACCCAGTTGCACCCAAGCGGCCGATGACCGTCGAGTGCCGGCACGCACCGGCGCTGCGGCCTGAACCGTGTTCGAGTTGAAGAAGGCGGTCACAAAGGCGTCGAGCTCGCCTCCGGTGGTGGGAGGGAAGTGGCAGTGAGGACGGCGAGGGTGGCAGCGAGGGCGGTGGCGATGAGGGCGCAGCGGGCGCGGGCAACAAGGGCACCGGCCTCGAACGGAGCAGAGTAGCGGAAGCGCGCCGCCTGGCTATTTGCGGCGAGGTCCCACTTCTCGAGGAGCCGGGCGGTGTTTTTGTCTGCGAGCGAGCTAAGTCCACCAGGCAGCTCCTCGAAGGTCCAGCTGCCCATTCGAGGACCTACCTGCCCGCGCCAACGTGCGAATCCCGTTACAAGTATTGCAACATTTACAATTTACAACCCGGGCGGGCGCGATCTCCCTTTGGTGTACGTACGTACTTATAGCTTACTGGGAGAAAAGAGATCTCTCTCTTGGTGTATGTAATTGGAAAGAAGACTCACAGGGTTTGCTATTTTACCAGCTCGTTGCCTCTTTTCTTTTCTGCTCCCGTGGTGTGCCTGAGGGTACCTGTTTTGGTGAGTGCGCGCCAGACCCGTCCCGCGTTGCAGGAAAGAGAGAAAAAGCTCGAACTTCCAGCGCCTCCGCAGGAGTCGCTTGGCGGCTGGCGAGTAGAGACCACGCCTCACTTTTTCACAGGGGGAGATCCGTCTGCTTTTCGCTGCACATGCTGAAGCCGCCAGCTTGAATACTCGAGACCAACTGTACTAATGCTGTGAAAGCGTGCGCGAGTACTGCGCTGGCGGCTTGGCTCCGAGGCGGAAGATGGAGCTGTCCGGAGGCGAAGTCACGCTCGCGACGTGGTCTCACGCCGGTTTTGGTGCCAAGCAGGCCAAGCTTCGCGCAGACAAGAAGATCGAATACGTCTCTTGCAACGGCGATGCCTGCGAGAAGTTGTGCTTCACACCTTTGCCCACCGACGGAGGGCGCACCTTCAAACCCTCCGCGGCGCTCGTACTACGCCTGATCACCCAGCCCGCGGCGTGCGCTTTCTTGCCGCTTGCTGGTCTGCTCTGCTTCATCGTCTTTGTGCCGACGGTCCCTGGCGACGCACTGGCAGCGCTCCTGGACTCTCCGTTTGCTTCGGGTGCGCAGCTCTGCGTTTGGGCGTGGCGTGTGCTGCTTGCTGCGCATTGCCTCGAGGCTGCTCTCGTCACCGCCGTGCTGCTCTCGCCGCCGCTGTCCGCTCCCCTTTCGGCCGTGCTCGCATGGGCGCCACTCGTGCTGGTGGTTGGCTTCCCTGTGACGAGCAGGGTGCTAAAGCTGCGGTCCGCCGAAGTGCGCGCAAAGCGCCGGGCGTGAGTCTTCCGCGATCGCTGGGCGGGAACTCCTTCCACGCGGAGCGCCGTGTCGTGCATTTCCTTTTTGCTCAGGCGACACATGCACGACACATCTCACATATACATAATCATAAAGCCGTATGCATGTCAAAGGAGGTGGAAGGAGACGAGAGTATACGCGGCACACCGTGACGTATGTTTTTGAGGAGTGGAAAAGTGAATGGAGGTCGAGACCTTTCGCTCACTCGAGCCCGGCTGGCGGGTTGTTCGCATCCGTCGCCATGCCATCCGTCAAGCTGGCGAGCATCTCGTTGGTCTGGAGTTCGCGGTAGGCGCGCAGCAGCTGCCATGGCAGCGCCTGCACCATCGCCGCCTTGACGTGCGATCCGGAGGGCGCCGTGTTGCCTCCGAGGTCAAGCTCCTTGAGGCACTGGTTGAGCGAGAGGGCGCCGAGCAGCGCCGCGAGGTCGGCGTCCTGCAGCCCACGCCGCGCAAGGTTGAGCCGCTCTCGCGAGCGGAGCGGCGGCAAGCGGACGCACGAGCCCGACGAGACGCGGATCGTCTGCTCGCCGCCGGCGAGGAGGCAGCCGAGGAAGAGGGCACCTGGCGGCACGGGGCCCTCTCGCCGCGAGGGGGAGGCGGGGGGCGGCGAGGGGGCGGGCACGAGGGAAGGGGCGGGGAGAGGGGAGGGGCGGCGGCGCACCCTCGTAGGTGAGCTTGCTCACGTTGACGCGGGCCAAGCCGCGCAAGTGGTTGACGTCGAGCTTGCCGGGCTCGCCCTCCACCTGCAGGTGCGCCGGGCAAGACGAGTCTTTGGGCGTGTCTCGGTCGCGTCTCGCACACATCTCGGACGTGTCTCGCCACCCACCTGCAGCGAGCGAAGGCCGGGCAGCCGTCCGACGAAAGCGGCGTTGTCGAAGGTGGCGTCCTCGACCGAGACGGAGAGGTGGGGAGCGCGCAGGTGCGCGTGCACCGCCAGCCGCACCGTGGCGCAAGTGCACCCCATAGCACGTGCGCATGCGAGGGGCGAGAGCCGAAGCAGCTCGGACGAGATGTCGCTGATTTCGAAGAGAGCGCCGAGCAGCGAAAAGGGCGGCGCCTCCCCCTCCAGCGCCTCCTCCGGCGCCTCCTGCTCCTCGCCCGTGCCCTGGCTCGGCGGCGCGGGGGGCGTCGGCGGCGCGGGGGTCGGCGGCAGCTGCGCCGGCGGCGCGAGCGGCGGCTGGGCGCGCGGCGGCGGCGGCTGCCCCGGCGCGACGCCAAAGGGCGAGGAGAGGCCGCCGGTCTGCCGGTCGCGCGTCTGGATCGGCCGCGTCCCCTCGCGGGCGAGGAAGGCGGCGAAGCGGTCGAGGAGCGGCCGCTGCCCCGCGAGGACGCGGCGGCGCCCCACCAGCGCACGCATGGCCGCCTCCGCCTCCGCCTCCGCCTCGTGCCGCCCGAGCAGTGCGGAGGCGAGGCCTCCGAGGCACGGCGCGCGAGGGAAGGCCGGCGCGAGCTTGGCCGCCTCCTGCGTCGCACTGAGCGCAAGCTCGAGCGCGTTGGTCGGGTCCGCCGCCTGTGGGCGCAAGTAGAGGTACGCGCGCGCGCGGTGGCAGTGGGTGGCCGCAATCTTCTCGCGGAGGAGGGCGAGCGTGGTCTTCTGAAAGGCCGCCGCGCTTGCATTCGAGAGGCCCCGCTGCGCGGGCGGCGCGGCGGGAGCAGGAGGGCTCGCCGCGGGAGGCGCCACGTGGGCGGCGTAGTAGGCGGCTGCGGCGGCCAGGCCGCCGACGCCCGGCGGGACCGCGCCGCCGTCTGCCCCGTCAGCGTCCACTGGCTGGTCTGGCTGGGAGTTGTCGCGGCTCGGCGCGGCCGGACGCGTCGCGATGGTCACTGCTTGGTTGAGGGACTCGAGCGCCTCGGTGAAGCTCTCCAGGGCCTGCGTGAAGAGCTTCGGGCGGGAGGCCGTGTCGGTCGACGCGAGGCGCGAGGCGGTGGCGCACGAGGACAGGCCGCTGGCAGTCGCAGCCTTCGCCTCGCGCTCGAGCCGGTGCATCTCGCTGGCGGCCGTCTGCGCCGCCTGCCTCCTCTCCTCTGCCCGATGCCCTGCATCGAGTGGAGAGACCGGGACGACCCGCGAGGCGGAAGCGCTGGGAGCAGTGCGAGGCGGCGCCGTAGGAGGAATACGCGGGCGACACCCATACTCCTCCGCCTGCATCGCCGTCGCCAGGCGCGCATCCGAGTCGATGGACTCTGGCTGCGAGCCGCTGCCGCGAGACACGCCCGCCACGGCTGAGCTCGCCGGTCCGCTGCTGACGGGGAGGCCGCTCCGCGCACCGAGCCCGCAGATGTCACACGCCTCCTCCTCCCCTCCCTCCCCCCCCTCCGAGCTCTCTCCTTCGAGCCACCGCCCGGAGCTGGAGGGCGCCCCGCCCGCCGCTCCCGCCCGCCTCACCACGGAGCCGTGGCAGTGGCTGCACTTTCCAGACGGCAGTGCGCAGAGCGCCGCGCACTCGGCGCATGGCGCGCAGCGTCTCGTGTCGGCGTACGCGACCTCTTGCACCACCAGCGGTAGACACGACCCGGCCCAGACCGGCGGCAAGGCTGCGCTCGCACCGCCGTCGACCTCCTCGCCCGCGCCCGCCGCGTCGTCCGAGAAGCGGCCACCGAAGGGCGCGCCCGGGCGGTACTTTGGAGGGCTAGACCCGCCGCGGCCCTGGCTGCCACAATCCAATCGGCGTATCTGCGGGGCGAAAGCCTCGGAAAAAGCTTGCTGTGACTGCTGCGGCTGGCCAACCGCCTCACCCGCCCGCCCGCTCGCGCGACGACGGGGCCGGTTGAGCCGAGCGCAGTGGCGACACACCCACGGCGGCGGCCGAAGTGCGGCGCCAGCCTCCTGCTCGCGCGCCAGCGCCTCGCGCCCGCGGGCCAACGCCAGCTGCAGCGGGAGGCTCGCGAGCGGTGCGAGGCTGTGCGGCGCGAGGCTTGCGGCTGGAGCGTCGACGATGATCGGGCAGAAAGCGCCACCCAACGCGCGAGCGTCGCAGCCGGGCGCTCCGAGCGACGCACCAAGGCTCCGGGCGGAAGCGATGCGCGCGAGGAGAGATGCCGCGTCGTCGTCCGCGCCGCCGTCGCGCGCGACCGCAAAAGCCGCCTCCGCCGCCTCTCGGAGCTCGGCCTCGGCGGAAGAGCGCTCCGGCACCGGCTCCGCGGAGACGGTGAGCTGCCTCTCGTGCCGCACGCGCAGCTCGCGCCACAAGCTTTCCCGCATGGCGGTGCAGGCCGACGAGGAGGCGGCGTCGAGCCGCCGACTGATCTGGTTCGCGGGCAGGGCAGCCAAACCGCCGCCCTCCGAAGCGAGCCCCACCTCGAAATGCGCTGTCGGCCCCGGCAATGGAGCAGCGCTGGCCGCGGCGGCGGCGGCGGCGGCGGCGGCAGCAACGGCAGCCGGAGGCGTTGGTGGCTGGCGGCGGTCGAGAGTCTCCCGCGCCCACACCTGCGCAGCTAGCGCGTCGGCCATCCGGAGGGGCAGCGGCGTCGCCGCGGGAGAGGAGAGCGACGAGACGGCGCCGTCTGCCGGCGCGACCGCTGGCGGTGCCGGTTCGGCCGGCTCTGGCTCAGAGGCGGAGAGCGGATGGTCGAATGTGGCGCCGAGCAGCCACACGGCGTCGCCCTCACGTCGGAGGGCCGCAAACGGCTTCACGCTGGCCGGCAAGACCGCCCGCGTGTCGACGAAGCGGCTGCCGTTGACGGAGACGGCCATGGCGCCGAGGTCGAGGTCGAGCAGCACCGTCACGATGGAGCCGCTCGCGAGCGCCGGCTGCAGCTGCGGGTGCGGCGCCGGCAGGGCAATCGGCTCCTCCGTGGCGGACCCGTCGCACGCCCACTCGTACCGGCAACGGTAGAGCCGCCCATCCTCGGGGCAGTAGCCCCAGCCCCAGCTGCCGGGCGCAGTGTCCGTCACGCCCAGGAGCATGCATGGCCGCGGGGGCCCGTCCCCGCTCGCAGCGCCGCCGCTCGCAGCGCCGCCCCGCCGCTCGACGCGGAACGAGATGGCGTGCACGCCGAGAGAGAGCTGCATGGCGGTGAGTGCCGTCGCCCAGCCGTCGCCCCCTCGGCGCACGAGCTGGCGGCCGTAACCCCCCTCATGGAGTGCTGCCCGTTCTTGCCGCCGCTGCGCGTGCGAAGCCTCGAAAGAGCCGTGCTCTGGCGGCCTCTGCCGCGCCGGCGGGGGGAGCGGCACCACTCCGCTCGGCGCGCCGCGCACGACCTCGAACTTGAGGCGGTCAAAGTGGCGCCACGAGACTGTGGCCGGCGGGCGGAGCACATCACCAACCAGCACGCTGCCCAAGCAGCGGGAGAGCCCCTCCATGAAGGAGCCGCCGCCTCCGCCGTCGTCGCGGTGCCCAGGCGGCGCGGGCGGAGGGGCGGCAACGCCAGCAGGCGCCCCTAGCGTCCCGACGCCCCCACCGACGGCTGCCGCGCCCGGGCTGCACAAGAGCAGCCTGTGGCAGTGGGCCACAAGGATGTGCGAGATCGGCAGCGGGCCCGCGCAGACCGAGCAGCTCTGGAGCACTGTCGAGGGTAGCGGTGGCGGCGAGCCGGTGAGCTGTGGGCAAGCGCTTGCGTGTGTGGCCGTGCGGTGGGCGGCGAGCTGCAGCAGCCGCAGCTCGGGGCAGCCGCATCGTCGGCTGCACGCGTCGCAAACCTCACCCCGCGCCACGTGGGCAGCGCCAGCGTCGCCCGCTCCTCCTCTGCGCACCTTGGGCCCCTCGCCATCCTCGTCGAGAGACGGCCGCGGCCGCTTGGACGGCGGCGCCGCCGCACCTGCCTCCGCCTCACGGAGCGGCTGCTTCCCTGCACGGCGGCTGCTCCGGACGGCGGCACGGCCGGAGGGCGCCGCGGGCGGCGGATCCGTCTCCATTCCCTGCACCGAGGCGGGGAGTGGCGCGCCTCCGGGCAGCAATGCTGTTGACGGCGCCGGCGTGGCCCCGACCGCCGCGCCCCAAGCACCCGCCGCGTCGTCGCGGGACCAAAACAACTCGTCGTCGTGTCGGGCGAGCTCGGGGCGGCGTGAGAGCGCCGACGCCCGTGCGCGCGACGCTTCGAGCGCCGTGGCGAACCCGCCGACCATGACGACACGGGAGGTGGGTGGCGGCGCTTCGAAGGCGGCGTAGACCCAGCCGGTGTACTCTGCAGGCGGCATCTCGACCGCGCTATCTTCTGGAGCGGCTGGTGCGCCGGGTCTGGCGGCGCAAAAGAAGATGCCGCGCATGCCCGTCCACACCGAGGACGCCTCGAGCCCATCGAACCACATTGGGGGCAAGTCGCCTCCGGCGCTGCTGCCGGCGCTGCCACTGCCACTGCCGCTGCCGCTGCTGCCGGCGGCGGCGCTGCCGGCAGCAGCGGGTGCAGGGATCGAGTCCGTGCTTCCCGGCGCGGGAGGCGGGTCGAGCTGGTGAGGCACGAGCCGCGGCGGCAGCCGCTGCGGCGCCGCCGGACCAGGCAGCGCCGAAAGTGCGGCTGGCATCAGAGGCGAAGCTGGTGATGCTCCGTCGTCAGGAGGCGCGCATAGCACGCCGGCGAGCTGGCTGCACTGCGCGCCGCCGGCGAATCTCTCCACCGCGGCGGTGGCGGCGGCGGCGCCCGCCCGCTGCGCCGCGTCAACCCACGCCTCCCCGGCGTCGTCGACGTGGGGTGCGGGGGCGTGGCCACCCGAGGCAGTGCCAGAGGGACCTGCACCGGCATCGCCGGTCGCGGCACCCCTCCACCACACTCGCTCTGCCGTCGGCATCACACCGCCGACCTCGGAGTACCCGGTCAGCTCGACGAAGCAGCCTGCCGCGCGCGGCACCACGGCGCAAGGCCGCGCACCCGCCCAGCAAGCGGGGAGAGGCACTGCGGAGAGCGGCCCTGCTCCGAACCGGAAGGAGAGCGTGCGCGCCTCGAGATCGACCCACAGCTCGACGCCGATGCTGCCGCCGCTCGGGTCGGCCGGGTCGGCGTCGTGGCGAGAGATGGAGCAGAGCACACTCGGCGGGCGGTCGTCATACAGCGCGACCACGCGCCCACCCGGCACCTCGAGGCAGACGGCGCGGCATCGCTCTGTGACGCCGCCGCCGGCAGCACTGGCGGAAGCGGCAGCACTGGCTTTCCGGGAGGAGCGGGTCGAACGCGAGGGGGGGCCGGCATTCGCAGGGCTGGCAGAAGCGGGCGGCGGCGGCGCGAAATCGCACAACCCGACGAGCAGCGCCGTTGGAGAGCCGCGGCGAGAGGCGGGAGCGCGGCCAAACCCGGCGGTCACCCACAGCCCGTGGGCTCCGCCGCGCATCCAAGGCTGCGCGAAGCTCAGGCAAGCGACGGCGGCGCTGGCGTCCACGGTCGGGTTCGCAACGCTGCGGTTTCGCCGCGAGCATGAGACGCGACCGCCGCGCAACGTCAAATACACTCCGTAGTCCGCGTCGGCGTCGCCGCCTCGACCGCCAAAATCGCCGCTGCCGCCGCTGCCGCCGCTGCCGCCGTTGCCGCTGCCACCGCCGCCGCTGCCACCGCCGCCGCCGCCGCCGCCGCCGCCGCCGCCGCCGCCGCCGCCACTTCCACCACCGCTACCGCTACCGCTGCTGCTGCTGCCGCCGCCGCCGCCGCCGGTGGCGGCCGTCGAGTCGACCCGCACTCGCGCCGCTGCCGCCGCTGCTCCTCCGGCCGTGCCTGGCTCAGGCAAGGCAGGCGCCAGCGGCACCAGCTGCGGGTACGAGGCGCCTGCGGTGCCATAACCGCTGATGAGAGGGCGGGTGCGGCGGTGGGCGCTGCGAACAGAGAGAGAGGGGGAGCCGTCGACTGCACTGTGCCGCGGCGGCCGGCGGCCAAGTGGGGCACGCTCTCGCGGCGCGGCAGGCTGCGCGAGCACGCGAAGGCGCAGCGCTGAGGAGCATCCGCCGCCGAGGGCGGCAGCGGCGCCGGCGGAGAGCGGGCGCGGAGCGCTGCAGCTGCTGCCAGTGGCACCGCCGCCGCCGCCGCCGCCGCCGCCGCCACCGCCGCCGCCGCCGCCGCCATCGCTACCGCTGCCACCGCGGCCGTCGCTGCCGTCGTCGCTGCCGTCGCTGTGGTCGTAGCCCTCGCCGTTGATGCCGTCTGCCCCCGCTCCAGAGCCGGCTCGCGGGGTGAGGGCGTGAGGTGCAGTGAGCCCGAGCCAGCTCGGCGCCGTGGCAAGGGCGTACCGCCTCACTGCCACCTCGTCCCCCGGGCTGGTCATGCCAACCCAGAGGCGCACCGCGACGGGAAGGCGCACAGGCAGCGGTGCGAAGCCCGACGCGCCGACCGCGTAGAGCAGGCGGCGGCTGCCCATGTCCACCACCAGCGTCACGCGCAGGCAGTCGTCGGCCGGCGGGTTGGGCTCGAGGGCGGGCGGACGCGGCGCCTCCGTCGCGCGGCGGGCGGTCGAGTCGAGCTCGCCCATTGAGAGGAGCAGCCCGCTCCACGGATCGACGGCCCACGCTTGCGAGGCCGGAGGCAGCCCTGCCTCCCGCCGCGACCCGCCGCCGTCGACGCTGCACACCCCCAGCAGCATTGAGATGCTGGCCGCCGCCGCCGCGCTCCCTTGCTGCGGCGGCGGCTGCGGCGGGCGGTGCGCACGCCTCACTTCGTACTCGACGTAGTGCCGCCCGTGCCGCAGCACAGGAGCCTGAACCGCGACGCCGGCGCCGCTGCAGGCGCCGCCGCCGCTACCGCCGCCGCCGCGGCTGTCTGTTGCCGCGGCAAACGCCGTCGTCGTGCCGTTCCGGCGCACGCAGAGGCGCGACTCGGGTCCCAGGCCGCGGGAGAGGTCGGGTCGAAGCGTGGCAGCGGACGGGACCCTCTCGGAGCCGTGCGCTGCAAGCGGCGGGTCGAAGCCCGGCAGCGTGGGGCCGACACGCAGCCCAAGCCGCGCCACCTCGAGCGCCTGGAAGCTTGCGAGCGATCGGAGGGTGTGGAGCAGCAGCATGCGGAAGGACTTTTCGCTCGCGTGCGCATGGGTCCACGCATGCGCCGCCACAAAGAGCGCCGCCGCGTCTGCAGACCCTGACACTGGCGCGCCGGCGGCAAATGATGCGGCCGCGTGGCCCGCCGACGCGGGCTGCGGCACGCCGGTGCCGGAGGCGAGCTGAAGCGCCCTCCTCCAAACCTGCGCACGCACCGCCTCCCCATCCTGCGCGTTCAGACTCAAGTAATCGCCGAACCGCTCGAGCCAGTCGCCCGAGCCAGTGTAGGGCCACATTAGACGTAGGACTCTCGGCCCCGCACCGGCCCTCACGAGCTGGGAGGAGGACCGCCGTCAGGGGAAGAGA
>Ga0115008_10002238_pt1 | contig 16021 bp, 13 predicted proteins | sample FraStrMetagenome_FD_87164 | JGI IMG/M metagenome (GOLD analysis project Ga0115008, IMG submission 87164) | Marine eukaryotic phytoplankton communities from Arctic Ocean - Fram Strait ARC3M Metagenome | ecosystem: Environmental > Aquatic > Marine > Oceanic | place: Fram Strait | collected...
ATCTTTCACCTTAATTCATGACACATATACCCATCTACAAACGTACCTTACCTCATACCGAGCCAACACCACATCCTACACAGGTGACGAGGTGACGACGTAAACAAAACACAAAACATGACACATGACATACATCACTCTTCTTCTTCCAGTCTTACCTTACCGGGGAACTCCCATAGATGTGTACGTTACCTACACACATCACCATATATATATATATTTATTCGTACGTAGTGTACAACTGCTACAAGTGCGTGTCGTCGCCTCCGAGGAACAACAGCAACATCCATCTTGCACTAAAACATAACACTAGCACTAGCACCTGCTTGTTAACAAGACAGACAACTCTTGCTTCCAAGTTAATGAATATCCTAGAGAATGAATCCAGGACACACTCTCTAGTATATATTAATAATTATAATAATAATACTGATACTAATACTAATCACATTATCATCAACAAAGGAACTAACTAACTAACTAACTAACTAACTAACTAACTAACTAAGTAACTAAGATCCTCATCATGAGTGCATCCTCATCCTCATCGTTGTTGGAGTTGATGTTACCGGATGGTTGGGAATATCTGCTGTATCCAATTGTGCAGGGATGTGTAGCCGTTGGATGTGCGTATCTGTTGTGTGGGAGTTCGAGGTACGTCTGTGTTTATGTGTTTATTTTCAATTGATGTGTCATGGTGATGTCCTCTGTAAGGTTGAAAGTGTTTCTATCTGTATATGTTTATATATATATTTGTATATATTATATATAGGCTTATTTATTAAAATATATTCATTTATTCACATGGATTTGGATATTCTACAGTGATCCTCGGTTTTATACGGGAGTGTTATCTTCCATTCTCAGTGCTCTATTGACGTATGCACAGACGGAACCGCAGTTTGCTACGGTGGAGAAGGACTTGACTTTGGCGTATCTGAGTCCGTTTTTGTTATCGTTCAATGCGGTGTTTGTGGGAATGTCGGTACGTTTGTGTATATTTGTATTGGAGATTGAGTCGTGATGTGGAATTTTGTGGAATGGAGGTTTCTGACGTGTGTTTGTTTTATTTTGTTTTTTGTATGTAAAATGAAAATGAAAATTATGAACGTTTGTATCAGGTGGGTGTCATGCTTCCCCTGCCCTTGCCAGGAATATGCTTTGGTATATCCTTCGCTGCATTCCTCAGTCTGTTGTTTGGATGGAGTTTTACCATTGCCAGTCCCATTCTAGCTCTGGTGTGTGCCCTTGTATCCACCAGATACCGCAAGGCCATGCTCGCCCTCGCTACCATTGTCATTGCGGGAGCGGTAGCAGCGTCCATCGGCGTACCTTCCACGCTAGATTCTATCATCAACCATATCATAGGATACGACCGCCATACAACCATATGGACCGGAACTTCGTCCATGTATGAAAATGATACCCATAGTTTAGATGCCGATGCTCAACATGCTTGGGATTGGTTTCTGGGCATGGTTGTGTCTGGGGTGATCTTTGTATGGCGCGATCGTAATCAAACGCTTGGAGCGTGGATGTCGAGATTTCGTGGAGGGTACGCCGCCGTCCCGACCAATGGTAGCGCTGCCTCACCACCCAAGAAACGCAAGGTTTTGGACACGGATGATCTTGAAAAGAAAAAGCGTTTGTTTAGCCACCTCCTACCTGAAGATGAAGTGTACAACATGTTTAATCCCAGCGATTTACCACATCGCCTTAGTGAATTCGCAAATATGGTATTCTCGGCTTGTGAAGATTTGGGGAATTTTTTCGGTTTTCAAGATCAATCCGTTCGTAACCAAGCCGAGCATTTGCTCATATTGTTAAGCAACAACCGTCGATATATGACTATGACGCCAACGCCACCTAGCCCCATTCATTCCTTACACGTTCGCATCTTCGGGAACTATAAAAAATGGTGTCGTGCCATGGGCGTACGACCAAACTTTGCCAAGATGGACACCATGTGCGTTTCTGGCCCCCCAGCTGTTGTAAGCCGTGTGGTCGACCTCGTCCTATGGTTCTGTATTTGGGGTGAGGCTGCGAACATTCGACACATGCCAGAATGTCTGTGGTATTTATACCATACCATGATGGATTCCTACAAGAAACAGGAAGGTTTGACGTCCAGCCGCAGTTTGGTGTCCGGACACTTTTTAGATTACGTCGTGACACCAATTTACGAAGTTATCATTCAATGCAAGAACGTCAAGGGTGATCATAAAGATCGTAAGAACTACGACGATCTGAACGAATTTTTTTGGTCGAACCGATGTCTTGCATACCGTTACAGTGAAATACCGTTGAATTTACCGAACCTCCCTGACGTGTACGGAAACGAAACGGATGAATTGCCACCTATTTCTCAAGGAATGTTAAACGCACCGAAAACATTCTTGGAAAAACGAAGTTGGATGCGAGGTGTCATGGCATTGAATCGTATAATCGAGTGGCATGTAGTGACCTTTTACTTGTTGAGTGTCATTGCATTTAGTCGTGAGTTGGTATGGGGCCGGGTATTCAGTTTACAAGTTGCTTCTGGCGTCTTTTGGATTTTCAATTCGTTAGGTTTGGTATGGGAGTTTTTGGAAGTATGGGCCAGTTATCCCAACATCGAACTGAGCGGAACGAGCGTGTGTGGTTCGTTGTTTAAAATATTCTTTCGATTCTTGATCCTTATATACCAAACCTTGTATCTAATGTGGACCTTTGGACCGGATACATATACCACAACGGAATACTTTGGGTTGACCGGTACAGATGCAAACTTTTGGTGGTGGCAGTACGTCTGGTTGTCCCTCCTGTGTATGTTTCCATATGCAATCTCTGCACTGATGAATTTATATCCAGCCTGCACCGCTATCATTTGTAAAACAAACAATGATGTTCTTGGAAGTTTTTTAAACATTTTATATCCCATGAGTCGTCTGTACGTTGGGAAAGAGATTCATGAATCTTTACGCAACGCAAAAGATTACATGGTCTTTTGGTTTACCCTCATTGCTTTCAAGTTATTGTTTAGTTATCAGTTTGAGGTGTATGCCATGGTCCGTCCAAGTTTGGAATTGACTGATGATTACATCAACTATCACAATCACTCCTTCGGTATGATGATGTTACTTTTGATGTTCCGTTGGTTACCACAATTTTTAGTTTACACCATCGATATGAGTATCTGGTACAGTTTATGGCAGGCATTCTTTGGTGCTGCAGTCGGCCTGAAAGAAAATCTTGGTGCCGTGCGTGAGATGGAGGATGTACGCAAAGTCTTTAGCAAAGCACCGGACATGTTTTGCAAAAAGTTGCTTAGTGAAGATGCGGGCAGTCGTCGTGGAAGCTCGGCAAATATGTTGAATTCTTCTTCAAGTCTCAACAGTGCTGCTGCTGCTGGCGTCAGTGAGCCGCTCTTACGAGAAAACTTTACCAGCTACATGACGCGCATTTTAGACGTGCGCGTCCAAAAGTGGGTCATGTTCAGTACCCTATGGAACGAAATTATTGATTCCTTTCGAGAAGAAGATCTGATCAGTAATCAAGAAAGAAAATGGCTCATGTTCGATCGCTTTGATAATACCTTTAGTCAAGCAGTATATCTACCAGTTTTTCAAACGGCTGGGGTCTTGGATCAAACAATAGATCAACTGGAACGTACGGAAGAAGGTTTAGATTTGAGTAAGGATTCAGCACTGTTTGCTCCAATTTTTGAAGATGATATGATGTCCACGGTAGTGACTGAAGCGTGGGAATTGGCTCAGTTTTTACTGAAGAGGCTATTGGATGTCGATGAAGATCATCAGTACTTGGCAAAAGTTATTACCCAGATATATTCTTGGAGCATGGACGGGAGTTTGTGTGACAATTTCAAGATTCGTTCCATACGGAAACCTCTCAAGCATCTTAAAGCTTTGTTGTCACTGTTGAATTCTACTCTGGAACGTCGTCAACCTGCGAAGGAAGAAGACTATACTAAATTACAGGATCCTTCAAGAAAAGGTGTCGCCGTTTCCAATGCACCTGCCACTGGAGGAGGAAAAATTACTACACTACGACGTGTCATGTCTGCCGGATCACTCGCCGAACAGAAGGCGATGGTAATGCGCAATACCTCGCAATCACGTGGATATAGCAGTGCCAACACCTTTCCAGACGCCTTGCGAGACAAGTGTCAAGATCTTCTGCGTAACTTCTTGAGAGAAATTCAAGTCCTCCTCAAAGTCGAGAACGATTTGATGGCGGCAGAGGCAGCAAATGAACTTTTGTTTGCACTCAAACAACCACGTGGATTCGTGACCGATGACATCGCTGCAAGTCGTCGATTGGATGAGTTGCACAAAGACCAGGTATTCTTAAATGTCGTCTCCAAAATGAACGGGCTGTTAAACTTCTATCCCGATGATGTGGAACCTTCGAGCAAGGAAGCGAAACGTCGATTGACGTTTTTTGTCAATTCATTGTTCATGGATATGCCCGATGCTCCTCGTATGCAGGATATGATGTCATTGAATGTCATGACGCCGTATTACAGTGAAGATGTTATCTTGGGCAAGAATGATTTGTTGAAGAAGAATGATGCCTTAGGAGTCAACACTCTATTGTACATTCAAACTTTGTACAAGAACGATTGGAAAAATTTCGTCGAACGTATGGGATATGCTAACGCCCATGACGACCCGAAAACCATGCAACTGTTATTGAAAAAACACGTGATGGAAACGAGAATGTGGGCCTCATTGCGTGCACAGACGTTATCGAGAACTGTCACGGGTATGATGTATTATGAAAAGGCACTGCGCTTCTTATCCGAGTGCGAACGCATGGACGACCCCAATGTCTGCAACGAACTCATTGGTGAGAAGTTTGGCTACGTGGTAGCTTGTCAGGTTTACGGTACAATGAAGCGCAACGAAGATCCTAAAGCGCATGATATTGAGTACCTCATGCACAAGTTCCCGCATATGCGTGTGGCGTATATTGATCAGATACGTACGAGCCAAACGCATAATGAGTATACGTACTTTAGTGTGCTCGTCAAAAGTGATGGCAACGGTGGTATTACTGAAGTGTATCGCGTACGTTTGCCTGGTAATGCGATAGTAGGGGAAGGCAAACCAGAGAACCAAAACCATGCGATTATTTTCAGTCGTGCCGAGTACGTGCAGACAATTGATATGAACCAAGAGGGGTACTTTGAAGAGGCCATGAAGATGAGAAACGTTTTGCAAGAGTTCTTACGCAGAGATGGACCTTTGCCCATGACGATATTGGGTTTGCGTGAGCATATCTTTACTGGTTCCGTCAGTTCCTTGGCTAATTATATGGCCTTGCAGGAAACGTCCTTTGTTACACTTGGACAAAGAGTCTTGACGAAACCCTTGAGGATGAGATTTCATTATGGGCATCCAGATATTTTCGACAAGCTCTTTTTTATTACACGAGGTGGCATAAGCAAGAGTAGTAAAGGCATCAATTTATCAGAAGATATCTTTGCCGGATATAATAACGTCATTCGTGGCGGCGCTGTTGGTTTCAAGGAGTACATGCAAGTAGGTAAAGGGCGTGATGTCGGTATGAGTCAAATTTACAAGTTCGAAGCCAAGTTGGCGCAGGGAAATGCGGAACAGAGTCTATCCAGGGATGTATACAGGCTTGGTCAACGGTTGGATTTCTTTCGCTTGTTCAGTATGTATTTTGGTGGCATTGGACATTACTTCTCAACTGTGCTTACGATTGTAACAGTATATGTCGTTGTATATTTGATGGCGATTTTGGCCTTATTTGATCTTGAACGTATTGGTGAACGTCTCATTACTCCCATGGGTACCATTCAGATGTTACTTGGTGGTTTGGGTTTGCTGCAGACATTTCCATTGATTGCGACGTTGGGTGTAGAGCGTGGATGGGCGGTGGCGTTTGCAGAAGTATTTCAGGTACGTACTGTGATTTTGTTGTTAACGTCATATGTCGAAATGGATTGATAAATGAATTATTTATGACATTTATACAGGTCTTTGTCAGTGGAGGACCGTTGCATTTCATGTTCCATATCCAAACCAAGGCGAATTACATGAGTCAAACCATACTGGTAGGAAACGCACAGTATCGTGCTACTGGTCGTGGTTTCGTCACGCAGCATACACCCTTTGACGAGCAGTACCGGTTCTTTGCCTCGAGCCATTTGTATCTCGGTGTTGAGATTACTGGTGCTCTCATCGTGCTGTACTACTACACCATAGCCGGTCAATACTTCGGTCGCACCTGGTCCCTGTGGCTCGCATCAATTAGTTTTCTCGCGTCTCCATTTTGGTTCAATCCTCTCACGTTCGATTGGAACGTTGTTACAAGTGATTATACCAAGTATGTGAAGTGGGTGCGAGGAACTTCTGGTGGTGCCACAAAATCATGGAGTATGTGGTGGAATGAAGAGAATTTGTACTACAAGAAGCTCCCTCTTGCTAGTAAAATGATATATTACATCAAGGCCATTATTTATTTTATTATGGGTAACGGAATCCTGAATTCTGATATCTTTACTTCAGATATGACACTGCACAAACCAATCGTGCGTATAAGCTATGTGCTTGGGTTTATGGGCGCCCTTCTGGTGTTAAGTCGAGTCTTTGCTGCGAGTGAGAGGTCCATATCCTATGTCACTCATCGAGTGTCGAGCGTGGTTATTTTTGTTGGTATCTCCGTTGCGGCGTTGGTATTATTTATCGAAGATTCGAACTTTATTCGATACGCTATTTCTTCATACTACTTCATTGGATGTTTTTGTACTATTGGTTTGCTAAACTATCCAACGATGGTTAAAAGCTTCTTTTTGATACACGATTTAGTGTGCGCACATATCCTTTTCATTCCTCTTTTTATCTTAGCTGCCTTACAAGTTCCCAATCATATTCAAACCTGGTTATTGTATCATAATGCTCTCAGTGGTGGTGTGGTAGTTGATGATATTTTGAAGTACGCACGAAAGAATATGGAGAGTGGCGCTGGTAGCGAAACGAGTGCAGAGGACCTTAAGAGGCAAATTGACGAGCTCAAATTAAAGCTTGCTTCTCAGGAGAAGTTTGTTGCCAGTGGAATAAAGGACGGCGAGAATGCGTCCGAAATTGATCGGCGATTACTTTTGAAGCGAAACGAGTCAACTGATGCGTTTTTCGGCGTTAGTGCGAATAGTTTAGCTGACTACGACAGGCACGAGGGGATGTCAATTTCAACGAAGGGTGTTGACGCACCAAAGCGTGTCATGAGCACAACTTCTATGGACATTTACGCCGGGATGGCAATGGGTGCAGATGATGTGGAGGCAACAAATACGATAGGCATGATGAGAGATGGACGGGCTAAATCCTCCCCTACCCAACAAGATGATCACTTGTTGCGCCCTGTAGACGGTGGCTTCACTTTTTCACAGCCAACAAGCATGCCTCCAAGGTAGTAATTTAGGGTGAATTTTCCGTGAGGTACTGGGGCAACATTTAATGTTAGATTGATAAGTAAATACAATATTAGGGAAAGCTAAAATGCTACATACGCTCAATCGTATATTTCCAATAAGTTTGTTGCCTTGTTTTTTGATAGGCATTCATGTGTATTACTCCATAGGAGGTCGATACGTTGTTTCGCTGCAGTGTTTGCACCGAGTCATTCGAAAATATACCATCAATGATGTGCAAGAAAAGAACACCAGAAGGACGAATTACAGAGACACGCATTCAAAAAATATCTATTTTTTCACCTAATTAATGCGATTTTTAGTTGTAAGGTATTACCCTTATTTTCTTCTATAGGCAATCGTACGGTTCTCTACGTCAACGAGGTTTTGTGCTTGTGTTAGTCATTCGGCTGAATGGATGGTAATGGGAAAGGCAGAGAAAAAAGTTTTGCAAGCCATGTGACCACAAATGTCGACATTTTGACATTTTACGTTTGGCATGTTTAACCTATTCTTTCAAATTCTAGTTTTAAAGACTTCTGAAAACTATTGGGCGCAGGTTTTAGATGTAAAGTAATCGTCGATATGAAAATAGAGAGTAGGAACATATTATTAATAGGGGTGAATAGTCTCTGTCATACCGCTTTAAATCGTTCTTCAATTCTATTGCTTAGTTTTGGTAATTGTGAAGAGCCTAAACGATATGCCGCCTCCTTCCGGCTACATATAAAATTTCACAGCTTCTATAAGTTATCCTACAGCAGAATAAATATCATACCTGATCAATATGATACTTACCCGATCAAAATCTTTCTTCTTCTCTCCCTACCAATTACCCCAAGCGTTTATCACATTCGAATGTGTATATAGGTCAAAGGATGTTAAACGAATCATCCAGAGCTATTTGAAGCAAAAACGAATATTCGTCTTTATTACAATTGCCCATATCTTTACTTGAAACAATGTCTTTCAGCACTACGCCTGAAACAATACATGATATTATCAAATCTCTCTAAAACCACTTTTTGGGCTATTCCAAGCAAAGGCAATAACTATTTTTCAACTGTACCGGTATAGTATTTATTTTGATAACATATGCTCTTGTACCAGTTCTAGATTACTCCATACATATAACTAATCCTCTTCATCAATTGGCTTTTGTGCTCAGAAACATATTCAGATTTCACCTTCCATTTTGTCAAAGTGTCTGCACTCTTCGAAACTAAAATTCAATGCATTGACCGATCTGATATCTCAATATCAATATTCCAACATTGATTTTCGAAATTACTAAGCAGATGGTAGAAAAACTATTAACTTAAAAAGACTATGGAATTAAGTTTCTACACTATATAGATGACATTGACCATGATTCCAAGATTCCTTTCACCTTCTTAAAAGACATCGCACGTAACGAAGTCGTCCATTTGCCGACCCTATTTTGTATGACCTTTGAGCGCGTTTTTCTTACAATACGGTAGAACAAAGTGTGTAACTAATGAAGACAAAGGGAGACGGACAACTATAAATTTAAATTAAACTCCGATAGCAATACCTCCATCAACATTGAAGCAGTGACCAGTGATGTAGTCAGCAGCAGGATCCAAAGCTAAGAATTTGCACATACCTGCAACTTCTTCCGGCTTTCCAAGACGTTTTAACGGGATAACATCCGCCATTTGCGCAAGATATTCCTCACTAAGCTCGGCAGTCATATCACTCTCGATGAATCCAGGGCAAACACAGTTGACCGTGATTCCACGTGCCGAAAACTCCTTCGCATTACTCATAGTCAAACCAATAACTCCACCCTTAGCCGCAGCATAATTCGCCTGTCCAGGATTACCAAACTGACCAACAACACTGGAAATGTTAATAATCCTTCCAGTGCGCTTCTTACTCGCAAGCTTAAAAAACGCCTGCGTACAGTAAAACACACCACTCAAATTAATATCAATGACATCCTGCCACTGCTTCGGCTTCATACGCAACACAAGGGTATCCTTCGTAATACCAGCATTGTTAATCAACACATCACAGGTCCCATACTCATCCACAATCTGCTTAAACATCTCCTTAATATCATCCGTATTCGAACAATCTGCCTTAATCGCAATGGCATCTCCACCAGCTGCCTTAATTTCTTCTACGACTTCCAAGGCAGGACCTTCACTGGAAGCATAATTAACGACTACCTTATTACCCTGTTCACCCAACGACAGGGCAATGGCACGTCCAAGGCCACGGCTGGCTCCAGTTACGAGGCATACTTTGGCATCTTCAGCTACCATAGAAAGTTTTGTAGCATCTTGAGTTTTGGAAAGGCCAAAGGAGGAAGTAGATCCCGTAAAGGCAGCTACGTGGCTGGCATTGCTGCTGAGGAGAAGGATGAGTGCTGTGGTAAAGGATCGAAACATGTTTGGTTGTTTGTTCAAAAAGGGAATGTGAATATAATTAGTTTTGCAGGAAAATGTGCAAAGGATTTTTGGTGGAAAAAGGGGGAAAGTACGTAAGCAGAGCTCGGGTCGTATTATGTTTGGCGTATTTCGTTTTAGACGTTATTGTTGTGTTGGTTGATTTCTTGCTCCAGGTCGCGAACTTTAGGAAGAAGGAATTGAAGTACATGTATTAAATACATGTAGTGACTTTTGTTTTTGTAAAAAAAGGTTTACTAAAACATGAAAATGAAACCATTTCTGTTTCAATCTTTCAATTAGCGGACTAAATTTGGATCAACTTCTACATAAGAAAAGAGATCCATCATATAAAAAGAAAAGGTTAGACTTTGTTCGAGGTATTGTGTGATCACTAAATATTTCAAAGAATTACGTGAGAAATAATAGAAATTGTGAATACGTTTTCCTACTAAACTCAAACTACTGCAACTATTTCATCTAACGCCAATTTAGATCTTTTCTTGAATAGAGTGTAAGTACCTCTCTTTTTATGTGGATAGATGGACACTAAGGAATGAAATAGAACTATTGCCTGTCGCAAAACTGTACCTACTACATACATTTGTGTGCTGCATAATGCAGACGTATACTCATCGACTTACTGAACCCAAGGCTGTCCACTACCAATCTGGTATCATATCGTTGCCTCAGCAAGTACTCTAAACTCTTAACCAAGGAAGGTTGACGATTTTCGCACACATCATTAATTTTGTGAGTTCGCCTAGCGGATTAATTTCATGAACGTTCGCAAAAGATGTACGGGAAATGTACGAAACAAAGAAACGCACGTCATACACGCTCGTACGTAGAGAAAAAATGCATGTAGTAAGAGCTATGTAGTAGAAGTAGAATTGGTGTCACACTATTTGTCACTTAACCTGTGACCTGTGACCTGTGAGCTGAGAGAGAAAAAAGAGATTGGAATGAAAGGAAACAACCACAAGTCAAGGAAAGAGATAGTTACAGACATACAAACTAACATACGCTATGAATACAAACGTAGTAAATTGTTCCTTCTCGAAAAGAATGTATCTTTTCATTGCAGTGCTTATTATTGCGTTATTACTGGATGCGAATGCGTTTGTTCCAGGTTTCAACGATTATCGTTGTTGGATGACGAAATCGACGATTCGTAACCAGCTTTCGAGTACTTGTAAGTCCAGCTGATTGATAAAGGATTTGTTGATACTCTTTGTGTGCATGGTCTAACGTTTCTTCGCACCTTCTTTAATAGCATTGAATGAACGGCTTTCGAAGAAACGAAGAGAACAGTTAGGGGTGGGGATGGAAGAGGATGAATATGATTTGGGTGTCGCGTTAAATAACAATACTGATCCATTAATTACGAAAATAATTGCAGGATCACTAATTTTGGTGATTATGTCCCTACTCGTGGTTGCTATCGTTATTCCTAATATGACGGATTATGGAGGGGCGTGTAATCCTATGCTTACTGCTGGTCGTTGTTGATACCAAATTTCATCGACTGTGATCGAGAGTTTTCTTTAGTGGATAGACTTGCTTCGTATCGTTCAATATATGTCATTAAATTGTGGTTCTTTAAATGTGCACAATTCAAAATTAAGAGTTTCTCAAATGCCTTTTTTAATTTGAATACGCTACCGATTTTCAAGGTTGTCTCTTAAAAATTGATGCGTTCATTTGTCCCTATTTCACGACATAAGCTGAATTTAAAATATGTATCCTATCCTATTCATATCTATTTACTTTTCTGTTTTATTCTCTAATATTGTCTCTAGAAAATGGGATGCAGAAATAACCGGATTGATCTGAAATCTGAAACGCATGCCATAGATCTCATCGATTCTATCTATCGACACCTCCGACCATCTTCCTCCAGGCGTCACTTTAAATTTAGAATACTTCATCGATCAACTTTGAACAAGTGGACTCTAGAGATAATGAGTACGTATATCACCGGTATATAGAGATATTATGTGTCTCTCTTAATACAACAATAACGCTCATTACGTCACATGACATGTTTGGCTAAAATTGCGTGGCACTTACGCGATAAAAACTTGACCCGCATGAAGATTCAAGGAACAACTTTCACCCGTTCTCTTCTTCCCCCCACAAAACACAAAATCAATAAAACCTTTCCCAGTAAGTAGAAATTAAACCTCTCCAATTCAATATAATATACTTGAAGTACAATATATTAATAATTTAAAGTTGACTCAAAAGTTCATTGCCATCCAATCCATTTCTAAAAAGTTTTATGTAATTTCGTCCATGTTTCGTCGATTGCTTCTCCTTTTATTTCCCATCAGCATCATCTACACATTATATAATCCTTATGTTCACGTACTGGCATTTGCTTCGTTCCAAAATAAACCATGTGTTAATACCCCGATGACGATGCTGATGGGTAATTGTTATGGAACGAGTGTTCGTCCAAATTTAAATTTATGTTTCAATTCAAATTTAAATTCCAATTTCATGCCAACGAAGAATGCAATTCAAAGTTTCCGATTTCAAAAGAATATGCCACGTTTTCATTGGGCACTGTCCTGCGCTGTAGAAGAAGCCGAAGAAGAAAATGATGATGATGATGATGTTGATAAAGACTCATATCAAGATGACAATTCTCAACAAGTTTCTAGCAATGAAGATAAAAATGATGATAAGCAATATATATTGGATGATAGTGTCAAAAGTTTTAATATGGATTTGCTGGCGTTGACCATGGAACCAATGGAACAGGAACAATTTTTTACAGAGCCTTCTGCTTCATCTACAATGATGATGAGTACCAATAATCTTCAAAGAGCAGAGGATATTGTGGAAGTTGCGGATGAGTTGTATAATCGAGGGATGTCTACCGTGAAACCGAATAGTTCCTCGTATACGACTTTAATTGCAGGTTACGCTTATTACTCAAGAGGCAAAGAGCAAAAGAAGGCTGCAGGTGTTCGGGCACAACGTATCTTGGATATTATAGAAAAACGATCGGATTTAGAAGCTAATGAATTATCGTACGGTATGTAATAATTTTAGTTATTGTTGTTTGAAGGTTTATATATTTATCATGTTTTTTATCCTTTAGCCGCGACGGCCGTCGCATGGTGTGTTCAATCAAAATCAGACTTATCTACATGGTCATCACGAACCGAAAGAATTCAAAGAGGCATAAGTGCTGTAGAACGAGCAGAATCGGTGAGTTTTGACGTTTCTCTAATGTTGAGTTTTAATATTTATACTAATCTGCCAAAAATTATTGTGATGATTGCTGAATGCCAGTGCCTATATCGAGCCAAGGAGATTGGTTATTCGTGGGATGTAAAAACATGCACAGAAATACTTTCCGCGTGGGCAAAACAAGCAGAACGAGGGTCAAAAGAAGCTGCCTTGCGGTCAAGGGAATGGCTTGAACGGATGGAGGCAAAAGCAAACAAAGAAGGAATAGAAAACAATGGTTGTAGGCCGAACTTAATTAGCTACACAACGGTGCTCCATGCATATGCTAGCGCGCGAGACATAGATCAAGCCGAGAAGGCAGAACAACTTTTGCTAGATATGGAAAAAAGTAAAAACATTGAACCTGACGTTGTAGCATATAGTACCTGCATGAATGCATACGCGAAGGCTGGAAAACCCCATAAAGCGGAAAAGTTGTTGTATAAACTTGAGGAGTTGCATGAAGAAGAGAGACCTGATGGTACTCGATATCAACCGAATGTTTATACATATACAACAATTTTGTCAGCTTACTCGCACGCGAAATCTCCAGAAAAAGCTGAATCCGTACTGGAACGTATGCAAAAGCGATATCAGAGTGGTTATATTGGAGCAAAACCCACAACAGCTAGCTACGTGAGTTCAAATAATATTTAACTTTTCTTTCCTGATACATTTCATCATTTCTAATTTTAAGAGATACTTATCGCATATTATATTTCTAGAATGCTGTGTTGAATTCATGGGCTCGCGTTAGTAAGTCAGTTCCATACGCTGCGGTCCGTGCCGAGTCTATTTTAAACCTAATGGAACAATCCGATGATAAAGATGTTCGACCAGATGTAAGAAGTTATTCAGAAGTAATTTTGGCTTATAGTACAAATGGATTTGATAGAAAGACAAGATTGTCACAGCAAAATGCACTGAAATGTTTTAGCTTACTTAAAAGGTTGGAAGATGCAAACGATATTCGAGGAAAGCGATCCAATGTGTATGCATATACAATGGTTATTTCGGCTCTAGGATCTGCGGGTTTAATTGAAAAGGCCCAAGCTTTGTTGATAAAAATGTTGGATAAAAGTTCTGGCAGTGTCCCCGGTCATCATCTAAGCAGTGACCGTCCTAATGAGAAAACATATTATGCTCTTATGAAAGGATGGGATCGATGTCAAGAACCGCAAAAGGTAGAGGAGGTTTTGAACCTTATGGAGAAATTGTATGTGAAATGCAACGATCAGGCTGCGCGGCCCAGTTTACTCTGCTACAACATTGCATTGAATTGCTGGGCGAAGGCAGGGCTTGCAAAACGATCCCTTAATGTCCTTCATCGAATGGAAACCATTGCGCATACGAAGACAATTCCCGGTATTCTCCCCGATATTATTTCGTATAATACATGTATGTATGCCTTAGTGAAAACCCTATCACAAAGTGTGATTGAAGAAGTTGAAGACTTGTTAAATCACATGCATGCAAATGGCTGCAAACCTGATGCAGTTACATTCAACACACTTCTTTCTGCATACGGTAAGCATGGCAGTAGATCTCCTCTAACGGTAAAGCAGGTCGAGCGAGTGAATATTGTTCTAGAAACAATGAAAAGTGAGTACAATCGAACCCAAAGTATTGGTATCAAGCCGACAGAAGTGACCTATAACGCAGTAATTAATGCGTTGGCAAAGTCGAAGGCTCCAAACAAGGCAAAACGAGCGCAAGAACTTCTTCTTGAACTAAAACAAGAGAAGGCTATTCCGAATTTATATGTATTTACTTCTGTTCTGAATGCTTGTTCTTATACCAAGGGTGACGATGATGAAAGGGAAGAAGCGTTGAGTATTCTGTTCTCTACATTTCAGGATTTAAGGCGAAATGGACTTCGGCCAAACCACATTACCTACCATACCCTGTTAAGAGGTATTGCTAACTTAATGCCAAACTCTCGAGAAAGAGATGATGTTTTGGTCACTGTGTTTCGACGATGTACCAATGAGGGACAAGTGAGTGGGAAAGTATTTTATGCCTACAAGTCTGCTGTGTCATCAAAGCAATTCCAAAGCCTTCAGATCTCTTCCGCAAAAAACATTCCATTGAAGTGGAAAAGAAATATACGTATTAAGTAACATCGTATTGTTTAGAAAGAAATAAGCCTTATTTCCTGTAGGGAGTCACTTTGGACGCTACGTTCTGTTACTTCAAATGTACGCGTGCACAGTATTTTCTGTGTTGGGAGTCAATTGGTTCAATCTTATCCATGATTCATTCTTACCCCTACAAGAAAAGAAAAACCATGACATAGAACAGAGAAAAACGTCAATCAACTTGTTATTACAGTTTAGGTGTACCGCCTCTAGAGAGTTAACAAGGGAGATTGGCTGGACATCGTAAATTGAGCATTGAAACCTTCCTACCTTGATAGCAAAGGTTCAAGTCCAAGTCCAAGTTCGACACCTCTTAGAACAAAGACGGACATAAAATACCGGTAGATAATAAAAGATACATGTGACTTGTTATTTCTGTTTCCCGTGGAGTACACGAACTTCGATATGAGCATGTAAGGCATCTCTTGAAAATGTTAATATATGATAACCCCAATGCATATTAATTTCCCAATCACAAATAGACGATTTCTCCATGACAATGAAAATTTTGAAAATAACTAGATTTCTCAATGAAAACAAGACGATTTCCCAATGACAACATAAAAAAACACGTTATCAAATAGACGATTTCTCGTTCAAAAATGGACGATTTCTCCATGACATTACTTGATTGATTTTGGCTGTGTTCGATTATTAACGGTGTTGTGAAGTATAATGATAGTAACACTGAAGTACGATGAGAGAATATATACTAAGTAGTAGATTATCGATCTAGAAGATCTAAGATGTAATATGATGTGCAAATGCCTTACCTGAAGTACGATGAG